>VFQQ010000090.1_pt1 | contig 240576 bp, 224 predicted proteins | sample 3512341 | NCBI WGS metagenome assembly VFQQ01 (sample SAMN10412373, study PRJNA504923) | tailings metagenome | isolation source: Relicate 2 Philex TSF1 revegetated site | place: Philippines: Tuba, Benguet | collected 2017-08-29 | reverse complement strand
TCGTGGACACCGTGGCCGACCGCTTCTATGGCGACAAAGTGAAGATGGCCATGGCCTTTGCCGAACTGCTGAACCAGGAAGCCCTGGCCCTGCAGGCCGATGGCGTGGACATCGTCCAGTTCGACGAGCCGGCCTTCAACGTCTACATGAAGGAAGTCAATGAATGGGGCATCCGTGCGCTGGAGCGCGCGGCCCAGGGGCTCACCTGCACGAAGGCGGTGCACATCTGCTACGGCTACGGCATCCAGGCCAACATCGACTGGAAGAAGTCGCTGGGCGAGGAATGGCGCCAGTACGAGCAGATCTTCCCGGCGCTGGCGGCCAGCAGCATCGACCAGATCAGCCTGGAGTGCTACCACTCGCATGTGCCGCCTGACCTGATGGGCCTGCTCAAGGGCAAGGACGTGATGGTGGGCGTGATCGATGTGGCCAGCGACACGGTCGAAACCCCCGAGGAAGTGGCCGACACCATCGGCCGCGCCCTGCAGTTCGTGCCGGCTCGCCACCTGCTGCCCTGTACCAACTGCGGCCTCGCGCCCATGGACCGTGACGTCGCCGAGCGCAAGCTGCGCGCCCTGGCCGAAGGCGCGGCGCTGGCGCGCCAGCGCTACGGTGGCTGAGGCATCATCGGGCCCCATGAAGCTGTCTCGCATTTTCCAGCCCCGCAATCCACTCTTCTGGCTGATGCTGGCCTTCAGTGTCCTGTCTTCGGTGTGCGCCTGGGCCTTGCGCGCCATGCCGCTCACGACGCTGGGACTGGTGCTTGTCGGCAGTGTGGGGCTGGCCAATGCGCTCATCAGCCTGGCGCTCACCTGGCGCCTCATCCGGGATTGACGGCGGCGCATCACGATCCCGTCACACGTCCGGCCTATCGTTCGCGCCATCCAACCGAGGAGAACGCGCATGACGACACAACGACGCACTGTCCTGATGAGCCTGTGGCTGCTGGGGGCTGCGGCCCTCCTGCCGGCCATTCCGGCGCAGGCCCAGGGCCCCCAGGGGCCGGGACGGGCGGGCCAGGCCGAGCCCCTGGTGATTGCCCACCGCGGGGCCAGCGGCTACCTGCCCGAGCACACGCTGGCCGCCTACTGGCTGGCCATTGAGCAGGGTGCCGACTATGTGGAACCCGACCTGGTCATCACCAAAGACGGGGTGCTGGTGGCCCGCCACGAGAATGCCATCGCCATCCTCAACGCCGATGGATCGGTGCGCGAAGCCACCACCGACGTGGCGGAGCGGCCGGAATTCGCGGCGCGCCGGACCACCAAGATGATCGACGGCCAGGCCGTCACCGGCTGGTTCACCGAAGACTTCACGCTGGCCGAACTCAAGACCCTGCGCGCGCGCGAGCGCATCCCGCAGCTGCGGCCGGCCAACACCCGCTTCGACAACATGTTCGAGGTGCCCACGCTGGAAGAGGTGCTGCAACTGGTGGAACAGGCCAACGAGCGCCGCCGCCAGCAGGCGAAGGAGGCCGGTGGCAAGGGCAAGGCAACTGCGTTCCGTCCCATTGGCGTGTACCCCGAGACCAAGCACCCCACCTACTTCCGCAGCATCGGCCTGCCGCTGGAGGAGCCGCTGGTCAGGGTCCTGCACAAGTATGGCTACCGCCATCCTCACTCGCCGGTGTTCATCCAGTCCTTCGAGGTGGGCAACCTGCGCCAGTTGCGCCAGATGACGCGTGTGCCGCTGGTGCAACTGCTCAGCGCCAGCGGACGCCCCTATGACTTCGTGGTGAGCGGCGATCCGCGCACCTACCGCGATCTGGCGCAGCCCGCCGGCTTGGCCGAGATCGCCACCTACGCCCAGGGCATCGGCGCCAACACCAACCTGATCATCCCGCTGGTGGGCGGCCGCCTGGGCACGCCCACCACGCTGGTGCGCGATGCCCACCAGGCCGGCCTGGTGGTGCACGGCTGGACCTTCCGCGCCGAGAACCAGTTCCTGCCCAACGACTTCGACGTGGGTGACGATCCGCGCGGCCTGGGCGACATGGGGGGCTGGGTGCGTGCCTTCCTGCAGCAGGGCATGGACGGCTTCTTCACCGACCAGCCCTACGAAGGCCGCCTGGCCCGCGACGCCCATATCGGGCGCTGAGCCAGCGGGGTGAACGCCTCGGCGCTACAGTGAAGGGCTTGCGAGCCCCTCATTGAACGCCCGATGCTGCTGCCCCCACCCCTGACGCCGCCCACCCTGGTGGGCGATGCCCTGCGAGAGCGTGGCTTCGCCGTGCTCGATGCCGCCGGCCTGGCCGCCCTGAGCGGTGTGGGCGAAGGCGGCTTTGCCGACCTGGCGCCGCTGTGGAACGACCTCCCGCCCGACGCCTACCTGCGTGACGGCGGGCGCTACCGACGCCGGCGGCACGCCTGCCTCGTGGCGGAGGGCGACCGGTTGACCGTGGCGCCGCACCGGGCGCACTGGCAGCCCGTGGAATACAACGCCCTGCACGGCGGGCTGGAGCGCTGGTTCGAGCCGGTGGCGCCGCAGATGATCGAGGCGACGGCCTTCCGCCGCATGGTGCACGCCCTCGCCGCATGCGCGAGCGAACTCAAGGGCGCTCAGCCCTGGTACGTGGAAGTCCATCAGTTCCGGATCGACACCACCGATGGGATCGGACGTCCCACGCCGGAAGGCGCCCACCGGGACGGCGTCGACCTCGTGGCGGTCGTGCTGGTGGACCGGCACCACATCAAGGGCGGTGAGACCCGGGTGTTCGAGGCCCACGGCACCCATGGCATCCGGTTCACGCTCACAGAACCCTGGTCGGTCCTGCTGCTGGACGATGCCCGCGTCATCCACGAGAGTACGCCGATCCAGCCGCAGGGTGAGGCAGGTCACCGGGATACCCTGGTGCTGACCCTGCGCGCAAAGGGCTTCCAGGGCCCCTGACAGCGTCAGTGCCGGGGGGCGTGCCGCTGGCGGAGCAGCCAGTCTTCAAAGGCTTCGCGAGGAAGGGGCAGGGTGATGGCTTCGCCCTGCAGTTCCTCGCAGCCATGGGCCGCAAGGAAATTGCGCTGGGCGGCCGTCTCCACGCCCTCGGCGACGACGGCATGCCCCAGGTTGTGCGCCATCTGGATGATGGCGCGGGCGATGGCGGCCGAGTCCACGGCCACCGGCAGGTCGCACACGAAAGAACGATCGATCTTGACCTTGTCCACCGGGAGTTCGCGCAAGTAGCGTAGCGAGAAGTAGCCGGTGCCGAAATCATCGATGACGATGGTGGCGCCCAGGGCCTTCAGGCGTGACAGGCGCTGCTTCACCTGGGGCACGTCAGTCATCAGCAGGCGTTCGCTGAGCTCGAACTCCAGCCATTCGCCGCGACCGCCTTCCTCGACCAGCAACTGCTCGATGCCGTCGACGAAACCGCTGGCCTGGAATTGCACCGCCGAGAGGTTGACGCTGATGCGCACGTCGGTGAGGCCCTGGGATCGCCAGCGCCGGGCGGTGCGGATCGCCTCGCGCACCACCCAGTGGCCGATGGGCAGCATCAAGCGCTGCTGCTCGGCCACGGCGAGGAAGTCGCCCGGCATCAGCAGCCGCCCATCCGGGTGCTGCCAGCGGATCAGGGCCTCGACGCTGCTCAGTGCCCCATCGACACAACGCACCTGCGGCTGGAAGTGCAGCCGGAACTGCCCTTCGGCCAGGGCCCTTGAAAGTTGGCTTTCCAGTTCCAGCGCCTCGTAGGCCGCGCTGGCCAGGGCGGGGTCAAAGAAGCGGTAGGTGGCGCGCCCGTGGCCCTTGGCCTGGTACATGGCGCTGTCGGCGTTCATGATCAGTTCGCCCGGCGATTGCGCCTGCGTGGGGAAGAGGGCGATGCCGATCGAGGGCGTCACGCTGAGCCAGCGCCCATCCACCTCCACCGGGCGCTCCACGGCCTCCAGCAGTTTTCGAGCCACGTCTTCCACGTCGCTGCGCTGCTGCACGCCGCCGAGCAGCACCATGAATTCGTCGCCACCGAAGCGGGCCACGCGGTCGCTTGCCCTCAGGCTATCGGTGATCCGCTGCGCGACGGTCTGCAGCAGCTTGTCACCCGCCAGATGGCCGAGCGAATCGTTGACGCGTTTGAAGTCGTCGAGGTCGACGAAGAGCAGTGCCAGCGATTCATTGGTGCGCCGAGCCAGCGTCATGCGCTGGTCGAGGTGCTCCATGAAGGACATGCGGTTGGGCAGCCCGGTGAGCGCGTCGTGGTGGGCCAGGTGATGGATGCGCGCCTGAGCGGCTTGTCGGTCGTGGATGTCGCGCACGATGGACATGCGAAGCCGCTGGCCATTGCGCATCATCGTGCGGCCGATGAACTCCACCGGGATGCGACGTCCGTCCCGATGAATCAATTCGCTTTCATAAGTGGCGTCCTGGGCTGCCGCCAGCAGGGCCAGCACCTTGGGGTGATATTCGGGAGGGACGAAATCGAGCGCATAGCGTCCGATCAGTGCTTCGCGGCTGTGGCCGGTCAAATCGCAAATTGGCTGATTGACATCCTCGATGATCCCGTTGCGATGGAAGACCACGCCTTCGGCGCTGGCGTGCATGAAGCGCGCCATGCGCTCTTCCGATTCGCGCAAAGCCTGCTCGGCAGCCCGCTGCTGCGTCACGTCGGTGATCAGCACCAGCGCAGCGAGTGGGTTACCCTGCGCGTCCAGATGGGGCATCAGGTTGACCTTGATCCACTGCACCGACCCGTCAGGGCGCGCGGCCCGCCGTTCGTAGCTGATCGAGCGGTGCTCTCGCAGCATGGCCTCCACATGCGGCTGGATCTCTCGTGCGGCTTGTTCGCCGATCACCTCCGCGAAGGTATGGCCAATGATGGACTGCTCGTCCCAGCCGAAACCCTGGGCATAGGTGCGATTGGCAAAGACGCACCTGAAGTCATGAGCGTCATAGTAGGCGAGCGCTGAAGGCACGTTGTCAGCCAGCAGGCGCAGCTGTTCGGCCTGGGTGCGGGCCGAGTGCATCAGCGCCGAGATGTCGTGCAACAGGCAGATGTAGTGCTGAACCTGAGCTTGCCAGTGCGCGGCACAGTCGATCCACAGATCGCGCCCGTCCCGTCCGCGCAGGGTCAGTTGCTGGGAGAACGAGGATCGGCCCTTCAAGGCCGCGTGCAGGGCGTCCCGCGATGCAGGCTCCAGCGTGGCATCCCAGCCCGACCCGTGGGCCGGGTCAAGGGCCGTGCCCGTGGCCTCGGCATAGGTCTGGCTGATGAACAGCCCCTGGCCCTCCGGCGTGAGCACCACCACCATGCCGGGGATGCGTTGCCACAGCACGCTCGCATCGACCAGCGGGGCGACCAGGGGGAGAGGGTCGGTGTGCATCGGGGGTCTGTCTCTGCCGTTTCGGCTTGAGCTCATGATAGGCGGCCCCCCTCCGACTGCCCAGCCCTGAAGGCTCCCCCAGGGGTGGGAAGTGGCATCCCTCCCAAGGGGGATGCCATGACCTGTGTCAGATGTCGCGCACGTCGGCCACGGGCGCCTCGCCGAAATCGGCGCGACTCAGATATGCAAGGAGGCGTTGGGCGGCCTCGTCTGGTGTGCTCAGCTGGTGCTGGGCCTGCAACTGCACGAAGCGCTCACGGTCGGGGAAACCGGCTGGGTCGCTGCTGCGCAGCTGCGCCTGCATGTCCGTGTCGATCACGCCAGGCGCCAGCGAGACGATGCGTGCGCCGTGTGGCAGGGCGGCCTGTTCGAGGGCCACGCTGCGGGTGAAGTGATCCATGCCAGCCTTGGCTGCGCAATAGGCCGCACTGCCCGCCATCGCGCGGCGACCCAGGCCGGAGGAAACATTGAGCACCTTGCGCGGCGCCGTCCAATGCCGCGTCGCATCCAGGAAGGCGGAAGTCAGCAGCATGGGCGCCTCCAGCCCCACCCGCAGGGCGTTGGACACGTCAGCGTCGTCGCTGTCTTCCAGCGCACCGATGCGGGAGATCACGCCGGCATTGTTGATGAGCGTGGCACTCGCGCACGCGGCTGGATCGAACGTACGCAGCCAGGCGCGCAGACGCGTCGCCGCGGCAGGCGCGTCGGCCAGGTCCTGCGGCCACTGCTCACACGTGCATCCGCACATCTTTGCTTGCGCTGCCAGGTCGGCATTGATGCTGCGGGCCAGGCACAGCAGGCGATGGGAGGGTGACAGGAGCTGCTGCGCCAGGGCCAGGCCCATGCCGCGCGAGGCGCCGGTGAGGATGTAGAGGTGGGGCATGTCCGGAGTCCGGTGGTTCAGAACCAGTCGACCAGGCCCGACTGCTGGGCGTTTTGCGGGTTGGACCCGGCGGCGATGACCTGCTGGAGGGCCTGGTCGCGAGACCAGCCCAGCTGCTTGAGGACGCAGGAGGCCACAGTGCCGGTGCGGCCGATGCCCGCAGCGCAATGCAGCAGCACCGATTCACCCGCGCGCAGGCCATCGGCCAGCGCCTGGATGTGATCGCGGTAGGCGGCCTCGTCCAGCGGCAGACCGAAGTTGCGCATCACGAGCTGCTCCCATCGGCAAGGGAGTTCTCCCTGCCCGATTGCCTGGGCGTAGGGGGGCGCCAGCGACGCGACTTCGTCCAGGCTGGTCAGGCAGACGACCCTGTCCAGGCGATGGCGCGAGGCCTGCGCCAGAAACTGGCTCCAGGGTTCGAAGCGTCCGGGCATGGCATCCAGCCAGAGCTGGCCGGCCACGCCAGGTGGCAGAGCAAGTGGGCGGAACATGGAAGCCGCTTGTCAATGGAGTAACCCTTCATTCTGCCTTTGACGGACACGATCGTGTGTTGCTGTGCCTATGATGGACTTCCACCACCTTCAACCCCAACTCCCGAGGAGGCGCCCACGATGGCCTACACCCGTGTCCAAGCCCGAAAGCTGCTCACTGCGACCGAGTTCGATCTGTTCGAACAGACCACCGGCCCTGCACTGAAGACCCTGACGCTTGCCCGCCTTCGCAGCAAGCTGGGTCGTGCACGCCAGTTGCGCGACAAGTTCCAGGACCTGTATCGGCGCCAGACCGTCGCGCTGCGAGGCAGTGCGCGTGCTGGTGCGGCGGCTACCAACGAACGAACCCAGGCCAAGGCCGTGATCTTCGCGGAAGTGCTCGCACGGGTTCAGGCACAACTGGACAAGGTGGAAGCTGCCGCCGCCAAGGCCGCCGCCAAGAAGCCTGCCGCGAAGAAGGCCGTTGCGAAGAAGGCCGTTGCGAAGAAGGCCGTTGCGAAGAAGCCGGCCGCCAAGGCGCCCGCAAAGAAGACGGTCAGCCTGACCCAGGCCGTGAAGAAGGCGGTGGCGAAGAAGGCTCCGGCCGCCAAGAAGGCCGCCCCCAAGAGCAAGAAAGCGGCATCGGGCAAGGCGCCTGCTGCAACCAAGTCGTTGGCAGCCACGCCGAAGCCCCGGAAACAAGCGGCTGCCGCAGCACGAGCGCCTGCGCTCAAGACGCCCCGCAACCAGGCCATCAGTGCGCACGTCGGTGCACGCAACCAGCGCGCCCAGGCGCGCCGCGACAAGCGTGGCTAGATCCAGGACGAGGGCAAACAAAAAGGGCGGCCAGGAGGCCGCCCTGACTTCTTGATGCCGTCTGCGTCAGTGCATTGCGTTCTGCGTGATGCCGGCGATGGCCCACTCGCGGCTGTCATCCAGCGGCTTGACGAAGTGCCAGACCTCGTCGAAGGATTCCGCCGGGGCTTCCGCAGCCTCGCGGATCAGGCCGTGGAAGCGCACGCTCACCACCTGCTGCCCGTCTTCCTGGGCGACATCGATCACCTGGGCATCAAGCTGCAGCACGTCAGTCTGCTGCGCTGTACCCTGGCGGTCGTGCAGGTCCAGGCGCACGGCCGCGAAAAGTTCGGGCGTGGTGAACTTCCGCAGGTCGTCCAGCGCGCCGGCATCATTGGCTGCCTGCATGCGAATGAACAGCATTTTCGCAATGCGCTCGAAACCGGCGGCATCGAAGTCGGCGGGCACGGTCTGTGTCTGCACAGGCATCACGGGCTGGGAGGCCGCCGGTGAGAACGGGGAGGCCGAGCCGCCTGAGGCCGTGCCTGCGGGAGCTTGCCAAGCGGGTGTGCCACCAGACGCCGAGGCGCCGGCGTACTGCATGCCACCGCGTGCCGGCTGGGGCGCCATGCGGCTCATGATCCAGCGGATGGCGACGAAGGCCACGATGGCCAGCAGAGCCAACATCATGAAGTTGGCCAGGCCTTCACCGAAGCCGAGGTGACTGGCCAGGGCCATCAGGCCCAGGCCGGCGGCCAGACCTGCCACCGGACCCATCCACGAGCGCTGGCCAGCGGCCGCGGCGCCGCCGGCCGCCTGGCTCGGATTGGTGGCGGTATTGCCCGGCTGCTGGGCCGGGCGTGCCGGGGCGGCATCTGCCGGGCGGGGCGGTGGGGCCTGTCGCTGCATGCCCGCGGAGCCACCCCCGCCGAAGCGGCGGGCTTCGGCATCCACCGGGGCCAGGCCCAGGCTCACGCCGGCCACGGCCATCGAAAGTGCAACCAGGACTGCTTTCAAGCCGATCTCCTTGTGTTCATCGTGAGAATCGCGGGACACAACGGCCCGCCAACCTGCATTCGACCAAATCCGAGCCAGGAGGTTCACCATGGCCCCAGAATCTGCAGGAATTGTTGCGGGGGATTGACAGCGCACATGTTACTTCCTGATAAACCCCAGCCCCTGGCGGGGGCAGGGTGGTCACAGGCGAGGCGCACCTCCACACTGTCCGGTGTCTGGAAGAACGCGGAGGACATATGCAATCACGAATCACAGGATGGGCCCTGGGTGTGCTGGTCGCCGTCTTCCTGGCGGGGGCGGCCTGGGTCGTCTGGCAGCGCCTGGCGCCACCCGCTGCCAGCCCGGGGATCGAGTCGGCCGCGCCGGCCGAACCGGCGACCTCGGAACCGGCGCCCACCGACGTCGCCCCGGCCATCCAGCACCCGGTGGACGGGCTGCCGGTGGCATCGGGGCCTGCTGGTCCCTCGGTACCGCCGGCCCCGAGCGGCGACCCCGTGCTGGACAGCCTGAGGGACCTGCTGGGACGAGAGGCGCTGCTGCGCTACGTGAACACCGACGCCTTCGTGCGGCGCGTGGTGGCCACGGTGGACAACCTTCCCCGCGACCAGGCGCCCTCCCGGCTGTGGCCGGTGGTGCCGGCCCCCGGACGGCTGGCGCTGGAAACCCGCGACGGGCAGACCTTCCTGGCGGCCTCGAACGCCACCCGCCATGAACCCATCGTCCGTTTTGCCGAAGGCGTGGACTTGCGGGCGGCGGCAGCCTGGTACGTCCGTCACTACGCACGCTTCCAGTCGGCCTACGAGGAGCTCGGTTTTCCGGGGCGCTACTTCAACGACCGCATGGTGGCCGTGGTCGATCATCTCCTGGCCACTCCGGAGCCAACGGGCCCGGTGGCCCTGCGTCTGCCGGAGATTCAAGGGCCCGTGCAGCCGGCTCGCCCCTGGGTGATGTACGAGTATGCCGACCCGGCATTGCAGCGCCTGTCGGCCGGGCAGAAGCTGCTGCTGAGGCTGTCCGATGACCAACGGGCCCGCCTGAAGCAACTGCTGACCCAGTGGCGCGAACTGGTGACGGCCCGGTAGCGTGCGTTTCACGATGTGTCTGCTCGGCCGAGGCCTCTTCCTCAGCCGTTAAACTCGGCGCCTTTTGCCAAGGCTGTTCGATGGCTGCGATTGCCGGTGCTCCCCTGCCTGCCCTGTTCGAGTTGCGCAGTGCCTCGCTGACGCTGGAGGCCCTGCTGCTGCGCACCCGGGACCTGGCCGCGCTGCGGCAGTCGCTGGACGAGCATTTCGCGACCCTGCCGGGCGCCTTCGACGGCGAGCCGGTGCTGCTCGATCTTGGCGCCGCGCCCGACGAAGCCGAGCCGCTGGATCTGTCCGCGCTGCTCGAGCTGCTGCGCGGGCATCGTCTGCGGCCGGTGGCCGTGCGCGGCGGCACGCCGGCTGACCGAAAGGCCGCCGCATCGCTTGGGCTGATCGAAGCCCCCGAATCGTCCGGTGCGCGCGAACCGCGCACGGTGTTCAAGGAGGTGGTGCACGAGGTGCGGGTGGAGGTGCCGGTCGAGGTGCCCGTGGATGTGCCCACACTCGTCATCGACAAGCCCCTGCGATCGGGGCAACAGGTTTACGCCAAGGGCGGCGACCTCATCGTGCTGGCGGCGGTGAACTTCGGCGCGGAAGTGATCGCCGATGGCCACGTGCATGTGTACGCACCCTTGCGCGGCAAGGCCATTGCGGGTGCGCGCGGCAACACCGAGGCGCGCATCTTCAGCACCTGCCTCGAGCCCGAACTGGTGGCCATTGCCGGTACCTACCGCACCACCGAGACGCCGCTGCCCGCCGAGGTGCTGGGCAAGCCGGCCCAGATCCGCCTGGAAGGTGACCGGCTCGTCTTCCAGCCCGTGTGAGCTTCATCCAACGTTTCACCCTCTTCAGACACAAGGACTGCCTTCCATGGCCAAAATCATCGTGGTGACCTCCGGCAAGGGTGGCGTGGGCAAGACCACCACCAGTGCCAGCTTCGCCTCGGGCCTCGCGCTGCGGGGCCACAAGACCGCCGTGATCGACTTCGACGTCGGCCTGCGCAACCTCGACCTCATCATGGGCTGCGAGCGGCGTGTGGTCTATGACCTGATCAATGTCATCCACAAGGAAGCCAACCTCAACCAGGCGCTGATCAAGGACAAGCAGTGCGAGAACCTCTTCGTGCTGGCAGCCTCGCAAACGCGCGACAAGGATGCGCTCACGCAGGACGGCGTCGAGCGCGTGCTGGCCGAGCTGGAGGAGATGGGCTTCGAGTACATCGTCTGCGATTCGCCAGCGGGCATCGAAACGGGCGCCCTGATGGCCATGCACTTCGCCGACGAGGCCGTGGTGGTCACCAATCCCGAGGTGTCCTCGGTGCGGGATTCCGACCGTATCCTGGGCATGCTCAACTCGAAGACCAAGCGAGCCATCGACAAGCGCGAACCGGTGAAGGAGCACCTGCTCATCACCCGCTACAACCCGCACCGGGTGGAGGGCGGGCAGATGCTGTCGCTGGAGGACATCCACGAGATCCTGCGCATCCCGCTCATCGGCGTGATCCCCGAGTCCGAGACCGTGCTCAATGCTTCCAACCAGGGCGTGCCGGCCATCCACATGCAGGGCAGCGATGTGTCCGAGGCCTACAAGGACGTGGTGGCCCGCTTCCTGGGCGAGGACAAGCCCATGCGCTTCGTCGAGGCCGTCAAGCCGAGCTTCTTCAAGCGCCTGTTCGGAGGGAAGTGACGTCATGGGATTCCTCTCCTTCTTCCTCGACAAGAAGCCCAATTCGGCCAGCACGGCCAAGGAGCGCCTGCAGCTGATCCTGGCCCACGAGCGCAACGGCCGCAGCCGCAGCCCGGACTACCTGCCCGAGCTGCAGCGCGAGCTGATGGCGGTGATTTCGAAGTACGTGTCGGTCAACCCCGACGACATCAAGGTGCATCTCGAGCGCCAGGACAATCTGGAAGTGCTGGAGGTCAAGATCGAGCTTCCAGACACGGTTCGCTGACGCCTGCGTGCCATGCTTCGATTGGGTGGGTGATTTTCCCACGCAAGTGAGGCATCATGGACGCGTGCAGGCCCTCGGCGGTGGGTCTGCCCGTCTTCCTGGAGGCCTGCGATGCGCGACTTTGACGACTCCACGCTCTGGCGCATCAGCGCCTTCGAGCGCATGCGAGCGCAGACCGGCACCACCGGATTCCAGCGCCTGGAAGGGCCGACCCTCCTGCCCACCACGTTGCTGGCCGACCTGCAGCGCCTGGAGTTCGATCCCACGAACAGCGATGCACTCGAGGTCGTGGCCGCCTGCATGCGCCATCGCGAACCGGCCTTGGTCTACCTCCAGCACCAGGGGCTGGTCTGGCCGGTGACGCTCTTTCCGCGTGATGGGCTCTATCACTCGCCTCGTGACGTGCTGCAATCACCGGGAGCCGGACTGGCGCAGCTGACGGTTCTGGCCACCGAGCCGCCCGGCGTGCGCCCCCCGGGGCACTGGATGCACGAACGTGTGGGGCCCGCCGACCACTATCGACCTCTCGCACCACTGCTGTGGCAGCTGGCCCTGCAGGGACCCCGCCGGACCTTGCTGACGGAAATCGACGGGACGGCAGCCTACCGCGTGGTCTTTGCCTCCAGCGCCGAGCACCTGATGGCGCCGGGCGCGCTCGGGCCGGCGATCGAACGGTTGCGCCGCACCACGGCATCGCTGCGGGAGGTGGCCGGCTGGCCGGGGATGAGCCTGGAGCGTGCGAGTCGCCTGCTCAACGCGCTGTACCTCTCCTCCAGCCTCATGGTCACCCACAGCCATCCGTCGGCCCGTCGGGCGCCGGGGGCCGGCCTGTTCGGCTGGCGCAAGACCCGGCGCTAAGGGCCGGCGACCCTCGCTGCCTGTGCAGGAAAGCACACCCCGAGCGTCTGCGTGGGGGTCCGCTGAGCGCGATGGCCCCGAGCCGCCGTAAGCTTCGGGCGTGATGAACAGTCTCCCCGCCATTGCCTACTCGGGTCTGCAGGCCGCCTCGGCCCAGTTGGGCGCAGCCGCGCACAACATCGCCAACGACCAGACGCCGGGATTCCGGCGTCAGCAGGTGGTGCAGGAAGCCCAGCCCTCGGGTGGAGTGCAGGCCACGGTGGTGCAGGCGGAGCAACCCGGCGTGTCGCTTCCTCAGGAGGTGGTGCAGCAGATGGTGGCGAGTTACGCCTACAAGGCCAATGCGCTCACGCTGCAGACCCACCAGCGCATGCTGGGCAGCCTGCTCGACACGCAGGCCTGACGGCCTCAGAGAACGCGGCCGACCGTCGCGATCCCGTAGACCACCACCCCCAGCACCAGGTTGAGCGCCACGAGGCGGCGGATGCCATCCAGCACCGGCGCGGCCGCTTTCCATTCGCTGGAGTCCACCGCGCGCTGCAGGCGGGGATAGACGGCCCAGCGGATGTGGCCGAACACTGCCATCATCACCAGCCCGAGCGTGAACATGGCATGCACGCTCCAGTGGGCGGCGCCAAAGCCGCCTCGCCCAAAGATCATGGCCAGTCCGGTGACCAGGATCACCACGACGGTCACGGTCACCCCGGTGAAGAACCGCGCCAGGGCCGCAGTCATGAAGGGCAGGCGCTGCGGTGGGTCCAGCCGGGCCACGGCAGCGGGCCTCACGGCGAAGTGCATGCACGCCATGCCGCCCACCCAGAAGGTGGCGGCCAGCAGGTGAACGAGGAGGAGCGTTGCGTACAAAGTCATGGCAGTGTCGGTGTGCGTGAGGAATCTCACGGACATTGTTGCAGCCTGTCGGGCAAGTTCCTACGGCGTCCATGGAAACGCCCCGACCCCGCGCATGGGGGAGCGGGCAGTGATGTCGGCGTCCCTGGCGACTAGATTGAAGACATCAGGTCATGCCATTCGGGAGATGTTCACCATGGACGCCATCCTTGAGCTGCAAAGGCCCGCCGTGTGCTTCGAACTGCGCTTCCAGTCGCTGTTCCATCCCGGTCGGGGGCTGTGTTTTCCCTGCGATGCGCAGGGGCGCGTCGACCTCGACGCGCTGAGCGACCGCGCACGCGAGAACTACCTCTATGCGCGCGCGGTGGTCGGGCGGGAGTACGCCGTGCCCAGCGTGGTCCCCCGCCACTGAGGGACTTCTCGCTACTTGCTCCAGGAATCCTTCAGCCCGGTGATGCGGTTGAACACCGGGCGGCCGGCGGCATGATCGGTGCGGTCGACGCAGAAGTAGCCGTGACGCTCGAACTGGAATTTCTCGTCGGGCTCGGCCCGGGCCAGCGAAGGCTCGACGAAGGCCTGGACCACGCGCTTGCTGTTGGGGTTGAGTGAGGCCTTGAAGTCCTTGCCGCCGGCGTCGGGCTGCGGATCGGTGAAAAGGCGGTCGTACAGCCGCACTTCGCCGGCCAGCGCTTCATGCGCCCCGACCCAGGTGATGACACCCTTGACCTTGACGGCATCTGCCCCCGGCGTGCCGCTCTTGGTGTCGGGCACCAGGGTGGCCAGCACGGCGGTCACCTCGCCGGCGGCATTCTTTTCGCAGCCGGTGCACTCGATGACGTAGCCGGACTTCAGGCGCACCTTGTTGCCGGGGAACAGCCGGAAGAATCCCTTGGGCGGCACCTCGGCGAAGTCCTCTCGCTCGATCCAGAGTTCCGGCCCCAGGCTGAAGCTGCGCTGTCCCAGCTCGGGCCGGTGAGGGTGGGCCGGCGCCGCGCAGGGCTCGCGGTGGCCCTCGCTGCCGAACACCTCGGCCCAGTTCGTGAGGTGCAGCTTCACCGGGTCCAGCACGGCCATCGCTCGCGCGGCCTTGCCCTCCAGGTCGTCGCGCAGGGCGATGTCCAGTGTGCCGTAGTCGATCCAGGAGTCGCTCTTGCTCACGCCGATGCGTTCGCAGAAGAGCTGGATGGCTTCAGGGGTGTAGCCGCGGCGACGCAAGCCCGCAATGGTAGGCATGCGCGGGTCGTCCCAGCCCTCCACGACGCCTTCGTCGACCAGTTGCTTCAGTTTGCGCTTGCTGGTGATCACATAGGTGAGGTTGAGCCGCGCGAACTCGTATTGATGGGGCAGGTTGTAGGGTTCGATGCGCCGTTCCTGCAGCGCATGGGCCAGCAGCGGCGTGAACTGTTCCGGGTGCTGTTTGAGGAGGCCGAAGAAGGCAGGCAGGTCCCTCAGGACGGCGCCGCGATCATGTTCCCATTCGCGGAACATCGCCAGCATGCGCCGCTCGGGCTCGCTGCCAAAGAGCTTGTGCGCGAGGTTATGGCAATGCAGCGCAAACTCCTTGCCGGCTTCCAGGCCCTGGGCTTCGATGGCCTCGACCAGGCGCCGGCCTTCCTCGAACTGGGGCGCGCGAAGGATCGGCACGATGCGCTCGAGCACCCAGTCATAGAAGGGCCGCTGGTCCTCGAACTCGAGCGTGCAGATGCTGTGGGTGATGTTTTCCAGCGCATCCTCGATGGGATGCGCGTAGGCGTACATCGGGTAAATGCACCAGCGGTCACCGGTGTTGTGGTGGGTGGCGTGCTTGATGCGATAGATCGCCGGGTCGCGCAGGTTGATGTTGGGCGAGGCCATGTCGATCCTGGCCCGCAGCACCATCGCGCCGTCGGCATGCCGGCCGTCGCGCATCTCCCGAAAACGAGCCAGGCTTTCCTCGCGTGGGCGGTTGCGGTAAGGGCTGTCGGTGCCGGGCGTGGCGAAGTCGCCGCGGTTGGCGCGCATCTGCTCGGGCGTCTGCTCATCCACGTAGGCGTGACCAGTCTCGATGAGGTACTCGGCCGCGCGGTACATGAAGTCGAAATAGTTGCTGGCGTAGTACAGATGGGAGGTGCCGTGGGCGTCCCAGCTCCAGCCCAGCCACCGCACCGCGTCGAGGATGGCGTCGACGTACTCCTGTTCCTCCTTCTCGGGGTTGGTGTCGTCGAAGCGCATGTGGCACACGCCCCCATAGTCGCGTGCCAGACCGAAGTTCAGGCAGATGCTCTTGGCATGGCCCACATGCAGGTAACCGTTGGGTTCGGGCGGAAAGCGCAGGCGCACGCGCGCGGGGTCGGGCACGCCCCGGGCATGGTGCGTACCGTCGCCCGGCGAACCGCCGAAGGGGCGTCCGCGGTAGCGCCCGTCCAGCAGGTCGCGCTCGATGATGCCGCGCAGGAAGTGGGTCGGCTTGGCGTCGTCTTTGGAAGGCTTGTGCGGGGCGGATGCCGTCATGGAGGTGCTGAAGGTACGGACGTCGGGTGCCCATTCTATCGACCGGACTTCCCCCTTCAGGGGGTGGACGCCTCCCCCTTTTGGCTGTGTCGGGGCGGGCCGATCTGGCCTAGATTGAATCCATGGACACGGATGGAGGTGTGCCATGGAAGAGCAAGACTTCGAGACCCTCCTGGCCGATACCGCGGGCGAGGTGTTCACCTTGTGGGCGGGCGCCATCGGCTTGGTGCTGGTGGCGGGCCTGGGCCTGATGTTGCTCGGCTTCAGTGCCGTCATGTGAGTGAAGACTTCCGTTCTCCGACCTGTTTCATGGGGCCGTTCGTGCTCGGCATGCTGTGACAAGGCGTGACAGTGTTGGGCCGGCTTGGCCGTTTCGTAAAGAAGTGCGAAATCCGACCACCTCCGGCCGTGGAGATGCGTTAATCCGGCCAGACCCACTTCCAAAGGGTCGATCAGGAGAAGCGCTATGAACCGACGAGTCCTCTTTGCCAGCCTGGCCGTGGCCGCAACCGCCCTGGCGGCGGCGCCGGCTCACGCCGACAAGGTGTACTGGTCCATCGGCATCAGTTCACCCGGGGTGTCCACCACGGTGTCCAATGCCCGGCCCATCGTCCACTACGCCCCGCCGCCTGTGGTGTACTACCCGCCTGCACCCGTGGTGGTGCACCCGCCGGTCGTCTACCAGGCGCCGCCCGTGGTCTATCGGCCGCCGCAGGTGATCTACCAGCCGGCGCCGGTGGTGGTCTATCCCCACCCGCATGGCCATTGGAAGGAGCGCAAGCATGGCCACCGGCACCACCACAAGGGCTGGGAGCGCGCGCACTACCCGCAGTACCGCTACTGAGGTGTCGCGCTGGGGGCCTGTAGCGGCCCCGGGTCGCCGACCCAGCGCTTGCGCAAGGCCTCGATGCGCGCCCGGTTGACGCCGAAGTCGCGCTGTCCCAGGCGCGAGGCCGAACGGACGTGGATCACGCCGGTGGCGGGATCGGCCCAGAACTCGGCATCGTCGACGAAGCGCAGCCAGCGGGTGGTGTAGCTCAGTCGCAGGTAATCGGCTCTCGCTTCCTCGACGCGGGCGCCGGGCAGGGCGCTGGCGAGAGAGCGCAGCCGGGCCATCGCTTCCGGCGCCGACCCCTGCAGCGGCAACGGGTCAATACGGGCGGACTCGCGCATCGGGTGGTCGGGGTGCAGGTCGGCCTGGCTGGACACGCTGTTGGGCGTGGGCGAGGGGGCTTTCAGTCGGCCCTCGCGCACGCCCAGATCCGATGGGGCCTCGCCTTGCAGCAAGCCGGCCTGGCCGATCAGCACCAACGCGATCGCCAGGCTCAGGACGAGGCCGAGGAGGCGGCGCAGCCAGCGCATCGGTTCAGCGGCGTCGCCCGCCCAGCAGGCCGCCCAGCACCCCGCGAATGATCTCGCGGCCCACGCTGCTGCCAATGGAGCGGGCAGCCGACTTGGCCAGGGCATCCACGACACCTTCGCGCCGGCCGCCCCGCGGGCCGGTGGAGCCGAAGAGCACGTCGCCCAGTCCGCCGAGTGCGCCGCCGCTGGCGCCACCACCGTCGGCCGGCGCCTTGGCCGCCTCGGCCTGTGCCCGCTCCGCCCCGGCCTGGGCGCGGGCCTTGAGGTGCTCGTAGGCCGATTCGCGGTCTTCCGCCTTCTCGTACACCCCGGCTACCAGCGAACGCTGGATGAGCGCCCGTCGTTGCTCGGGCGTGATCGGCCCGATCTGGCTGCCCGGGGGCAGCACGAAGACGCGCTCGGTCACGCTAGGGCGTCCTTTTTCGTCCAGGAAGCTGATCAGGGCTTCGCCCACCGCCAGCTCGGTGATCGCCGCCTCGGTGTCGATCTTCGGGTTGGCGCGCATGGTGCTGGCCGCCGCCTTCACCGCCTTCTGGTCGCGCGGCGTGAAGGCCCGCAGGGCGTGCTGCACGCGATTGCCCAGCTGGGCCAGCACGCTGTCGGGCACGTCCAGCGGGTTCTGGGTGACGAAATATACCCCCACCCCCTTGGACCGCACCAGACGCACCACCAGCTCGATACGTTCGACCAGGGCCTTGGGTGCGTCCTTGAAGAGCAGGTGGGCCTCGTCGAAGAAGAACACCAGCTTGGGCTTGTCCAGGTCGCCCACCTCGGGCAGGGTGTCGAAGAGCTCCGACAGCATCCACAGCAGGAAGGTGGCGTACAGGCGCGGGGCGTTCATCAGCCGGTCGGCGGCCAGGATGTTGATGACACCCTGTCCCGCTTCGGTCTGCATGAAGTCGCCGATGTCGAGCATGGGCTCGCCGAAGAACTTGTCACCGCCTTGTTCCTCGATGCGCAGCAGGCCGCGCTGGATGGCGCCCACGCTGGCGGCGCTGATGTTCCCGTACTCCGTGGTGAACTGCTTGGCGTTGTCGCCCACGAACTGCAGCATGGACCGCAAGTCCTTCAGGTCCAGCAGCAGCAGCTGGTTGTCGTCGGCGATCTTGAACACCAGGGTGAGCACGCCCTGCTGCGTTTCGTTCAGTTCGAGCATGCGGCCCAGCAGCAGCGGGCCCATGTCGCTGATGGTGGCCCGCACCGGATGGCCCTGTTCGCCAAACACGTCCCACAGCGTGGTGGGGCAGACCCAGGGCTCGGGCGCAGGCAGGCCGCGGTCGGCCAGGATCTTCGCCACCTTGTCGGGCAGGCTGCCTCGTTGCGAGATGCCGGTGAGGTCACCCTTGACATCGGCCATGAAGACCGGCACGCCGATCTTCGAGAAGTTCTCGGCCAGGGTCTGCAGGGTGATGGTCTTGCCGGTGCCCGTGGCCCCGGTGATCAGGCCGTGGCGATTCGCCAGGGCGGGCAGCAGGTGGCACTGGATGTCGCCGTGCTGGGCGATCAGGAGCGGGTCAGCCATGGCGGGGTGGGGTGGTGGCACAAGTAAAATCGCAGTCTATCCAACAAAACCACATTGCACGCAGGCCGCCGGCATCCCCGGTGCCGCGCCGCCCTCCAGGAGCATTCCCATCATGGCCGGACATTCCAAATGGGCCAATATTCAACACCGCAAGGGCCGCCAGGACGAAAAGCGCGGCAAGGTCTGGACCCGGGTGATCCGCGAGATCATGGTGGCGGCCCGCCAGGGCGGGGCTGACCTCAACGCCAACCCCCGGTTGCGCCTGGCCGTGGACAAGGCCAAGGCGGCGAACATGCCGGCCGACACCATCAAGCGCAACATCGACAAGGCCACCGGCAACCTTGAAGGTGTGCAGTACGAGGAAATCCGCTACGAGGGCTATGGCATCGGTGGGGCCGCGGTGATCGTGGATTGCATGACCGACAACCGCGTGCGCACGGTCGCCGAGGTGCGCCATGCCTTCAGCAAGCACGGCGGCAACCTGGGCACCGAAGGCTCGGTCGCCTTCCAGTTCAAGCACTGCGGCCAGTTCGTGTTCGCACCAGGCGTCAGCGAGGACAAGGTCATGGAAGTGGCCCTGGAAGCCGGGGCCGAGGACGTGCTGAGCGACGACGACGGCAGCGTCGAGGTGCTGTGCGCGCCGGTGGATTTCGAGGCCGTCCAGCAGGCGCTGGAGGCCGCCGGGCTGAAGCCCGAGGTGGCCGAGGTCACGATGCGCGCCGAGAACACGATCGCCCTGGATGGCGAGGACGCCGCGCGCATGCGCAAGCTGCTGGACGTGATCGAAGACCTCGACGACGTCCAGGAGGTCTATCACAACGCCGAGATCAACGACTGATCCCGGTTCACACGGACACCCCGAATGAAAGTTCTCGTCATCGGCTCCGGCGGCCGCGAGCACGCCCTGGCGTGGAAGCTGGCCCAGTCGGGTCGCGTGCAGATGGTCTACGTGGCTCCCGGCAATGGCGGCACGGCGCTGGACAAGCGGCTGCGTAACGTGCCGATCACAGATGTTGGCGCGCTCGCCGACTTCGCCCAGTCTGAGAAGATCGCACTCACCGTGGTCGGCCCCGAGGCGCCGCTGGCTGCCGGCGTGGTCGATGCCTTCCGTGCGCGCGGGCTGCGCATCTTCGGCCCGACGCAGGCCGCGGCCCAGCTCGAAAGCTCGAAGGCCTTTGCCAAGGACTTCATGAAACGCCATGGCATTCCCACGGCGGCCTACGAGACCTTCAGTGACGTCGCTGCTGCGCATGCCTATGTCGATCGGCTGGGCGCCCCCATCGTGATCAAGGCCGACGGCCTGGCCGCCGGCAAGGGCGTGGTCGTGGCCATGACCCTGGCCGAAGCGCATGAGGCGGTGGACTGGATGCTGCTGGACAACACGCTGGGCGTGCAGCACAACCAGGGCGGCGCCCGCGTCGTGATCGAAGAGTTCCTGCAGGGCGAGGAAGCCAGCTTCATCGTGCTGTGCGACGGCAAGAACGTGCTGGCCCTGGCCACCAGCCAGGATCACAAGCGCCTCCTCGACGCCGATGCCGGCCCGAACACCGGCGGCATGGGCGCCTATTCGCCCGCGCCGGTGGTCACGCCCAACGTGCATGCTCGCGTGATGCAGGAGATCATCGGGCCCACCATCGCCGGCATGGCCAAGGACGGCATCCCCTTCACCGGTTTCCTGTACGCCGGCCTGATGATCGACGCCGAAGGGCGCGTCAGAACGCTGGAATTCAACTGCCGCATGGGCGACCCCGAGACCCAGCCCATCATGATGCGCCTGCGCAGCGACCTGCTGGAGGTGCTGTTGGCGGCCACCGATGGCACGCTCGACCGGATCGAGCTCGACTGGGATCGTCGCGTGGCCCTCGGGGTGGTCATGGCGGCTCACGGCTACCCGCTGAGTCCCCGCAAGGGCGACGTCATCGAAGGCCTGCCGCCCGAGACACCCGATGCCATGGTCTTCCACGCCGGCACGACGCTGGATGCCGAGGGCCGCACGCTCACTTCGGGGGGGCGTGTGCTGTGTGTCACCGCCCTGGGCGATTCGGTCAAGACTGCACAGCAGCGGGCCTATGAGATGCTGGACAGCATCCGCTTCGACGGCATGCAGTACCGTCGCGACATTGGCTACCGTGCCATCAAGCGCTGATCCGGCACCGCAGGTGCTGGACCCGCACCCCGTGCCCTTTCGGGGCAGTCGCCTGGCGCGCGGGCTGCTGCGGCTGGGGGGGTGGGAGGTTCGCTTCCGGGGCCTGCCGGCCGACCAGGGGGTGATCGTGGTCTACCCCCACACCTCCAATTGGGATTTCGTGGTCGGTGTGCTGGCCAAATGGTCCATCGGCATCCCGCTGAATTTCTGGGGCAAGGACAGCCTGTTCCGCATTCCCCTGCTGGGGCCCTGGCTGCGTTGGCTCGGGGGCATCCCGGTGGATCGGCAGTCGCCCGGAGGCATCGTCGGGCAGATGGCGCAGGACCTGCGTCGGGCGAAAGAGGAGGGCCGCTACCTCTGGCTCGCGCTGGCCCCGGAAGGCACGCGCCGCCACCAGCCGCGGTGGCGCTCGGGCTTCTACCGCGTGGCACTCGAGGCCGACGTTCCGCTGGGCCTGGCCTACATCGACTACCGCGAGCGGGTCGTCAGCGCCGAACACTTCGTCTGTCTCAGTGGCAACGCCACCGATGACAAGGCGGCCGTGCGGCGCTATCTTGGGGCCAGGCAGGGGCGACACCCGTCGCAGGCTGCCCCCATCGACTGGAACACATGAACATTCAAGACGTCCGTCTGTATCTGCTGGGGCTGCAGGACCGCATCATTCAGGCCCTTGAGGCGGCCGATGGGCATGCCTTTCTGCGCGACGGGTGGACCCGAGCGCCGGAAGAGCGGCTGCAGGGGGATGGCCTGTCGCGGCTGGTGGAGGACGGCGCCCTGTTCGAGCGAGGGGGCTGCAACTTCTCGCATGTCCGTGGGCCCCAGCTTCCCCCGTCGGCCACGCAGCACCGGCCCGAACTGGCGGGAGCGCCGTTCGAGGCCCTGGGCGTGTCCCTCGTGCTGCATCCTCGCAACCCTTATGTGCCCACGGTCCACATGAACGTGCGCATGCTGGCCGCCTTGCCCGAAGGTGGCGAGCCGGTCACCTGGTTCGGTGGCGGCATGGATCTGACGCCCTACTATGGCTTCGAGGAGGACGCCGCGCATTTCCATCGCACCTGCCGCGATGCCCTCGCACCCTTCGGCGAGGACAAGTACCCGCGCTTCAAACGCTGGTGCGACGAATACTTCTTCCTGAAGCATCGCAACGAACCCCGTGGCATCGGGGGCATCTTCTACGACGACTTCAACGAGGGTGGGTTCGAAGCCGGCTTTGCGATGACCCGCGCGGTGGGCGATGCGTTCCTGCTGGCCTATCTGCCCATCGTGGAGCGTCGGCGCCATCTGGCCTACGGCGAACGCGAGCGCGACTTCCAGGCCTATCGGCGCGGCCGCTATGTCGAATTCAACTTGGTCTGGGATCGTGGCACCCACTTCGGCCTGCAGTCGGGCGGACGCACGGAATCCATCCTGATGTCGATGCCGCCGATGGCCCAATGGCGCTACCGCTGGTCGCCTGAACCGGGCACACCCGAGGCCCGCCTGTACACCGACTTCCTCGTGCCCAAGGACTGGACTTGACCACCATGGGCGCCCGGCGCGTGGGCCTGTTCGGCGGCAGCTTCGATCCGGTGCACAACGCCCACCTGGCGCTGGCCCGCCTCGCGCTTGATCACCTGGGCCTGGACGAGGTGATCTGGGTGCCGGCCGGCCATCCCTGGCAAAAGGCCCGCCGGCTGGCGCTGGCCGAACACCGCTTGGCGATGGTCCGGGCGGCCATCGAGGGTGAACCCCGCTTCCAGACGGATGACTGCGAAATCCGCCGGTCCGGCCCGAGCTACACGCTCGACACCGTGCGCGAACTGGCCATGAGACGGCCCGACGTGGGTGCGTGGTTTCTCATTCTGGGGGAAGACCAGTACGCCGGTCTGCCGACCTGGCAAGGCTGGCGGGAATTGCTGCAGTGCGTCACGCTCGTGGTGGCGGCCCGTGAAGGGCGCCAGCCCCAGCCCGGCGAGCTTCTGCGGGACACACCCCACCGGCTGGTGGTGCTGCCCTTGCCACCACTGGCCATCTCCTCAACCCTCGTGCGCAGCCGGCTGGCGGCGCACGAGCCCATCGACACCCTGGTCCCTCCAGCGGTGGCAGGCTATATTGCTCGCCATCGCCTCTACCTCACCGACTGAATTGCCGGAGCTGCCCCTTTCAATGGATATTCGCAAACTGCAACGCGCCATCGTCGATGGCCTGGAAGACGTCAAGGCCCAGGACATCGTGGTCTTCAACACCGAACACCTCTCCCCGCTCTTCGAGCGCGTGATCGTGGCGTCGGGCACCTCGAACCGGCAGACCAAGGCGCTGGCGGCCAGCGTGCGCGACGAGGTGAAGAAACAAGGCTTCCCGGTGATGCGCACCGAGGGCGAGGACAACGGCGAGTGGATCATCGTGGACTGCGGGGCGGCCGTGGCCCACATCATGCAGCCGGCCATTCGCCAGTACTACAACCTCGAGGAGATCTGGGGTGACAAGCCTGTCAAGCTGAAGCTGGGAGAGGCCAAGGCCCTGCCGAAGGCCAGCGAGCCCGAGGAGAAGGCGCCGGCCCGCAAGGCGGCCAAGACGGCGCCCGCTGCGAAGAAGGCCCCGGCTGCGAAGAAGGCGCCTGCAGCCAAGAAGTCGCCTGCCACGAAGACCCCCGCGAAGACGCCGACCAAAGTATCGGCCAAGGTGTCGGCCAAGACCCCGGCCAAGACCCCGGCCAAGACCCCGGCCAAGGCGCCGGCAACCAGGACGGCCGCAGGCAAGACGACGCGGACCACGGGGACGGTGTCGCGCAGCACGCCGGCGCGCTCCACGGCGGGCAAGACGATCGCCGCCAAGAAGACCGCTGCGGCGAAGTCGCCCGCCAAGTCGCCCGCGAAGTCCCCCGCGAAGAAGGCCGCGCCGCGCAAGAAGGCATGAAGCTCGCTGTCGTCGCGGTCGGCCAGCGCATGCCGGGCTGGGCCGAGACGGCCTACGAGGACTATGCGAAACGCTTCCCGCCCGAGCTGCGGCTGGAGCTCAAGGCCGTCAAGACCGAGCCGCGCGGTTCCAAGGCCCTGGAGACCTTGCTGGCCGCGGAGCGCGCGCGCATCGAAGCGGCCTGCCCCAAGGGCGCGCGCATCATCGTCCTGGATGAGCGCGGCGACCGCCTCACCACCCAGCAGCTGTCGGGGCGCCTGAAGGCCTGGATGCACGAAGGACGCGACGTGGCCCTCCTGATCGGCGGCCCCGATGGCCTCGACCCTGCGCTGCGCGATGCGGCCGACGAGCGCATCCGCCTGTCGGATCTCACGCTGCCGCACGCGATGGTGCGCGTGCTGCTGGCCGAGCAACTCTACCGGGCCTGGTCGCTGATGGTGGGGCACCCGTATCACCGCGAATGAGACCGACCCTGGCATGACGACGCCTGACTTCATCTACCTCGCTTCCCAGAGCCCCCGTCGCCGGCAGCTGCTCGATCAGATCGGTGTGCGCCACGATCTCCTCTTACCCGATGCCGACGAAGACGCAGAAGCCCTCGAAGCGGTGCTTCCGGGGGAGGCGCCACCCGACTATGTGCAGCGCGTCACCCAGGCCAAGCTCGAAGCCGCACTGGCCCGGCTGAAGCGCAGGCGGTCCCCATCCGCCCCCGTGCTGTGCGCCGACACCACCGTGGCACTGGGTCGGCGCATTCTCGGCAAGCCCTCGGATGCCTCAGAGGCCCGGGAGATGCTTATGGCCTTGTCCGGCCATGAGCATCGGGTGCTCACCGCAGTGGCCATTGGCCAGGGCCGCCGGCGCGAGATGCTGCTCAACGTGTCGCGTGTGCGTTTTGCCGAGGTCCCACCCGAGCAGATCGAAGCCTACGTGGCCAGCGGCGAACCCATGGGCAAGGCGGGTGCCTATGCCATCCAGAGCCGGGCGGCGCTGTGGATCGAACGCATCAGCGGCAGCTACTCCAGTATCATGGGACTGCCCCTGCACGAGACCGGCCTGCTGCTGCAGCGCTTCGGCGTGCGTTTCTGACGTGAACGGCCCGAGCGCTGCATGCAAGACATCCTGATCAACTGGTCACCGCAAGAAACCCGTGTGGCCATCGTCGAGAACGGGGCCGTGCAGGAGTTGCATGTGGAGCGCACGCTCGAGCGCGGCCTCGTCGGCAACATCTACACCGGCAAGGTGGCGCGAGTCCTGCCTGGCATGCAGTCGGCCTTCATCGACATCGGTCTCGAGCGCGCGGCCTTCCTGCATGTCGGCGATCTGGTGCAGCGCAATGGCAACGGGGATGGCGGAGCAGCCACGCCGATCGAGAAGCTGGTCTATGAAGGACAGTCGCTCACCGTGCAGGTGATCAAGGACCCGATCGGCACCAAGGGGGCCCGCCTGTCCGCCCAGATCAGCATTGCCGGGCGACTGCTGGTGTTCCTGCCGCACGACAACCACATCGGCATCTCCCAGAAGATCGGCTCGCCCGAACTGCGGGAGCAACTGCGCGCGCGAATGGCACAGCTGGCGGGATCGCCCCAGGGCGGGGACACCGGCGGCTTCATCCTGCGCACCAATGCGGAAGACGCCAGCGATGATGAATTGGCAGCCGACATCGCCTACCTGCGCAAGACCTGGGCGGGTGTGCGAGAGCGCTCGTTCAAGAGCCCACCGGGCACCTTGCTGCACGAGGACCTGAACCTCGCGCAGCGGGTGCTGAGAGACCTCACCGACGACGACACACACGCCATCCGCATCGACTCGCGCATGCAGTTCGAGGCGCTGCAGGCGTTCGGACGTGAATTCACCCCCGGCGCCGTGGGCAAGCTCGAACACTACGCCGGAGAGCGGCCCATCTTCGATCTCTACAACATCGACCAGGAAATCGAGCGGGCCCTGGCACGCCGTGTGGACCTGAAGTCCGGCGGCTACCTCATCGTTGACCAGACCGAAGCGCTCACCACCATCGATGTCAACACCGGCGGCTATGTCGGCGCGCGCAACTTCGACGACACCATCTTCAAGACCAACCTGGAGGCGGCCCAGGCCATCGCGCGCCAGCTGCGCCTGCGCAACCTGGGCGGCATCATCATCATCGACTTCATTGACATGGTGCGCGAAGAGCACCAGGACGCGGTGTTGTCGGAACTGCGCCGTCAGCTTGCGAGAGACCGCGTGAAGATGACGGTCAGCGGTTTCACCCAACTGGGCCTGGTGGAGATGACGCGCAAGCGCACCCGCGAGTCGCTGGCCCACATGCTGTGCGAACCTTGTCCCACCTGCCAGGGCAAGGGGTCCGTCAAGACGCCGCGCAGTGTGTGCTACGACATCCTGCGCGAGATCCTGCGCGAAGCACGCCAGTTCAACCCCAAGGAATTCCGCGTCGTGGCCAGCGCTGCCGTGGTCGAGATGCTGCTCGACGAGGAGAGCCAGCACCTCGCGGGGCTGAGCGACTTCATCGGCAAGCCGATCTCGCTGCGCACCGAGCCCACGCTCTCGCCCGAACAGTACGACATCGTGCTGCTCTGAGGTGAGGCAGGCTCAGGCCTTGGCCCGGGGGACCCGGCCCATCAGGTAGAACTCGTCATTGGGCCGTAGGTTGATCAGGTTGGCCATGCGGTTGGACAGGCCGAAGAGGGCGGTGATGGCGCCGATGTCCCAGATGTCTTCGTCCGAGAAGCCATGCGAGCGCAACGCTTCAAAGTCGGCCTCCACCACCTCGTGCGAGCGCAGGCAGACCTTGAGCGCGAAGTCGAGCATCGCTTGCTGGCGCGGGCTCACGTCGGCCTTGCGGTGGTTCACGGCGACCTGGTCGGCCAGCAGGGGCTGTTTCTCGTAGATGCGCAGGATGGCCCCGTGGGCCACCACGCAGTACAGGCAGTGGTTGGCCCCACTCGTGGCCACCACGATCATTTCCTTTTCGCCCTTGGAAAGCCCCGACTCGCGCAGCATCAGGGCATCGTGATAGGCGAGGAAAGCCCGGCACTCGTCCGGGCGGTGGGCCAGCGCCAGGAAGACGTTGGGCACGAAACCGGCCTTTTCTTGCACTTCGAGGAAGCGTTGGCGCAGGTCGTCCGGCACGTCCACCAGGGAGGGGACCGGATAGCGGCTGATGGGGGCAGGCGTCATGGCAGGGGCGAGGGAAGAAGACCGGATTTCATTATCCCGGCCCCGGCCGAGGGCGGCTGGTTTAGTTCTGTTTCATCTCCCGGCGTCCCGCCCGCGCCTTCGCGGCGACAATATTCGACTTGGTCTGCACGGAACCTGTCAGCGCGATCCGGCTCACAGACGTTGACCGATGGGTCAGCCGTGCCCGGCAGTCGACGGTGCGCTCCAAGACAACAAGACAGAGGAGTTAGATGACGATGTGGTCCCGACGTTCCTTCATGGCCCTCCCGGCCGCAGTAGCGGCCTGGCCGGCCGTGGCGCAGTTCCGGGTCGACATTTCGGGCGTGGGCGCAACCCAATTCCCCATCGCTGTCGTGGCCTTCGACGGCGAGGCCGGGCGCACCCAGCAGGTGTCGGCCATCGTGCGGGCCGACCTGGAGCGATCCGGCCAGTTCCGCATGGTGCCGACCGACGGAGCCGTCCTCAACGAGCGCGCCAGCCCGGTGCTGACGGCCTGGCGCACCCGCGGCGCCGACGCCCTGGTGGCAGGCAGCATCACCCGCCTGGCTGATGGCCGGGTCGATGTTCGCTTCAAGCTCTGGGACGCGGTGCGTGGCCAGGATCTCGGCGGGGAAGCCCATGCGGTGGCCGATGCCGACCTGCGCCTGGCGGCCCACCGCATCGCCGATTACGTCTACGAAAAACTCACCGGGGAACGGGGCGTCTTTGCCACGCGCATCGCCTACGTGACCCAGGCGGCGCAGCGCTACACCCTGTGGGTGGCCGATTCCGACGGAGAAGGGGCGCAGGTGGCACTGGCGAGTGCCGAACCGATCATCTCGCCGGCCTGGTCGCCCGATGGGCGGGAGTTGGCGTATGTCTCCTTCGAGACCCGCAAACCGGTCGTCTACGGCCAGGACGTGGCCTCTGGCCAGCGTCGAGCGATCGCCAGCTACAAGGGGTCGAACAGTGCGCCAGCCTGGTCTCCGGACGGCCAGCAGATCGCTGCCGTGCTGACCCGCGACGGCCTGTCGCAGATCTACGCGATGAACCGCAGCGGCAACAACCTGCGCCGGCTGACCACCAGCGCCGGCATCGACACAGAGCCGGCTTTCACGCCGGATGGCCGCAGCCTCTACTTCGTGAGCGACCGGGGCGGCAGTCCCCAGATCTACCGCATGCCGGCAGCCGGTGGGTCCGCCGAGCGGGTCACGTTCAGTGGCAGCTACAACATCAGCCCGGCCATCAGCCCCGACGGGCGGTGGATGGCCTATGTTACGCGTGATGGCGGCGCCTTCCGTTTGCAGCTCATGGAGCTGGCCTCCGGCGCCGTGAGCACGCTCACCGCCACGGCCCACGACGAGAGCCCGAGCTTTGCGCCCAACAGCCGGCTCATCATCTACGCCACTCGCGTCAACGGCCGCAACGTCCTGATGACCACCACGCTGGATGGCCGTATCAAGGCCACCCTGTTGTCCAACAGAGGCGACGTGCGGGAGCCCGCCTGGGGCCCGTACGGCCGATGAACTGCTTTCCCCTTCCAGGCGTGTTTGTCGCGCCGCTGATCCACCTCCAACACTTGCATTCGGAGAAAACATGATGAACCTGCGTTCCCTGGTCACCCTGGGTGGTACCGTGCTGCTGGCAGCCGCACTCTCGGCCTGCGGCTCGAACGTCAAGCTCGACGAGACGCCGCCGGTGGAGTCGCGCACCGCCACGCCGGTGGGCTCCGGCCAGCCGCAATCCCAGGTCTCGACCGTCACGGCCCCCGGTGGTGCCGCCAGCTCCCTCGATGCGGCCAACCAGTTGGCGCGCGTCGTCTACTTCGATTTCGACAGCTATGTGCTCAAGGACGAGTTCCGTCCCACGGTGGCTGGATACGCCCGCTTGCTGACGGCCGACCCCCAGCGTCGCCTGATGATCGAAGGCCACACCGATGAGCGCGGCGGCAGCGAATACAACCTGGCCCTCGGCCAGAAGCGTGCCGAGGCTGTCCGCCGCGCCCTGGAACTGCTGGGCGTGCGCGAGAACCAGCTGGAGGCCGTGAGCTACGGCAAAGAGCGCCCGGCCATGGCGGGGTCCAACGAAGAAGCGTGGGCCAAGAACCGTCGGGCCGAACTGATCCTGCGCTGATCCTGCGAGAATTCATCCATGCGGACACTCCTGAGCCGACATCGCTTGTGGCCCGCCCTGGGGGCCTGGGCGACCGTCGCTGCCCTGTGGACGCCGACCGGCGCCCATGCCCTGTTCGGCGACGATGAGGCCCGTCGTGCCATCCTCGACCTGCGCCAGCGTTTCGAGCAGACCAGTGAGGCGCAGCGGACCGAGCAGGCTCGCACCGCCGAGCAGTTCGACCAGCTGCGCCGCAGCCTGCTGGAGCTCAATTCCCAGCTGGAGCTCATGCGCGGCGAGATCGCCCGGCTGCGGGGCCGAAACGAGGAACTGACGCGCGAGATCGCCGAGTTGCAGCGCCGCCAGACCGATATCGTTCAAGGAGTGGAAGAGCGCATTCGCCAGATCGAACCTCAGAAGGCGGTGGTCGACGGCAAGGAGATCCTCGTGCGCCCCGAGGAGCGGCGCGACTACGAGGCGGCGCTCGACATCTTCCGCAAGGGTGATTTCAACAACGCGGCCGCGGCCTTCGACTCCTTCCAGCGCCGCTACCCCGGTAGCGGCTACTCGGAATCGGTGCTCTACTGGCTGGGCAACGCTCACTATGGGCGGCGCGACTACAAGGAGGCGCTGGTGGCCTTCCGCCAGCTGGTCACCGCGGCACCCAATCACCCGCGGGCGCCCGAAGCCTGGCTGTCGATCGCGATGTGTCAGATCGAACTGAAGGACCGTCCCGGGGCGCGCCGCACCCTCGAAGATCTCATCAAGAACCATCCGCAGTCGGAAGCGGCCAGAGAGGCGCGCGAGCGCCTGAACGCCCTCAAGTAAGAGCGGACTTGCGCGACGGGCACCGGCACGCCCATGCGGGCCCGTGCCTACAATCGCGCCCATGCAAGACATCGACGTTTCAGCCCTCACCACCCAGGTGCTGTGGGTGGCCTTCGGCTTGGCCGTGATCTTTGGCGCCATTGCGCAACGCACCCACTTCTGCACGATGGGAGCGGTGTCGGACATCGTCACGATGGGCGACTGGACCCGCATGCGCATGTGGGTCATGGCCATGGGTGTGGCCATCATCGGCTTCAACGCCATGGTCTCGGTCGGCTGGGTGTCGGCCTCCAACACCATCTATGCCTCTCCCCGCCTCATCTGGCTCTCTGCGCTGGTGGGTGGGGCGATGTTTGGCTTTGGCATGGTGCTCGCCTCCGGTTGCGGCAGCAAGACGCTGGTGCGCATCGGGGCGGGCAACCTCAAGTCCCTGGTCGTCTTCGTGGTCCTGGGTGTGGCGGCCTTTGCGACATTGCGGGGCATCACCGGCGTGCTGCGCGTCAACACCGTGGACACCGTCGCCCTCCAGTTCGACGGCCCGCAAGACCTCCCCAGCCTGGTGAGCGCGGCCACCGGCTGGGGCCTGCCGGCCACCGCCCTGGGTCTGGGGCTGCTGATCGGGGGGGCTTGCCTCGCCTGGTCCTGGGCCCGGCCCGAAGGACGCAGCGGCAACACCCTGCTGGCGGGTTTGGGCACAGGCGCAGTGATCCTCGGCGTGTGGTGGGTTTCCGGGCGTCTGGGTTTTGTGGCCGAGCATCCGCAAACCCTGGAGGCCACATTCCTGGCCACCAACTCGCAGCGCATGGAGTCCCTGAGCTTCGTCGCGCCCTATGCCTACACCCTCGACTGGCTCATCTACTTCAGCGATGCGAGCAAGGTGCTCACGCTGGGCATCGTCACCAGTGTGGGGGTGATCCTGGGATCGGCCGTCTATGCGCTGGTCACCCGCAGCTTCCGCTGGGAGGGCTTCCGCGATGCCGAGGACACCGCGAATCACCTCGTGGGCGCCGTGCTGATGGGGGTGGGCGGTGTCACGGCAATGGGGTGCACGGTCGGCCAGGGACTGTCCGGGCTGTCCACGCTCTCGGTGGGCAGCTTCCTGGCCCTGGCGGGCATCCTGGCCGGCGCCTGGCTGGCCTTCAAGTACCAGATGTGGCGCCTCGAGCGCATGGTCTGAGCGACATGGATCTGCGCGACCTCTCCTCCGTCACCGAGGCACCCGACCTGGAGCGCCGCTTTGGCGGGCTTCGGCGACTCTATGGCGATGCAGGGTATGAGCGCCTGCGCGCGGCCCGCGTGGCGGTCGTGGGTGTCGGGGGGGTGGGCTCGTGGGCGGCGGAGGCCCTTGCGCGCAGCGGCGTGGCCTCGCTCACCCTGGTCGACCTGGACCACGTGGCCGAATCGAACATCAACCGGCAGGTGCAGGCTGTTGGTGCCAGCGTGGGCCAGGCCAAGGTGCTGGCCCTGCGAGATCGCATCGCCGACATCCACCCGGGCTGCGAGGTGTGGCCGGTCGAGGCCTTCGCCGAGCCCGACAACTGGCCCGGACTCCTGGGCGGGCGGCCCGTGGATGCCGTGATCGACTGCTGTGATCAGGCCCGCGCGAAGCTGGCCCTGGCACGTTGGGCCCTGGCACAGCGAGGCCTTGTCCATGTGTGTGTGGGTGCGGCTGGAGGCAAGCGCCATGCCCACCAGGTGCAGCTCGACGATCTGAGTGCCACCACCTACGACCCCCTGCTGGCCTCGTTGAGGCAGCGGTTGCGCAAGGAGGCCGGGGCACCGAGGCAAGGACGCATCGGCCTGCCCTGCGTGTACTCGCGCGAGCCGGTGATGCGTCCCGACGCGTCCTGCGGCACCGATGGCAGCCTGAACTGCCACGGTTACGGCTCGGTGGTGTCGGTGACGGCCACCTTCGGGCTCGTGGCGGCCGGCGCCGTTCTGGACGCGCTGGCACAAGGCCCTGGAGGGCCTTGATCGGCACGCTCAAAGTTGTCTATAATCGAAGGCTTTCCGGGTCGTTAGCTCAGTTGGTAGAGCAGCGGACTTTTAATCCGTTGGTCGCAGGTTCGAATCCTGCACGACCCACCACCTTGGCCCTGGCCGGGCGTGGTCCGACCGGAAATCGGGCTCTTAGCTCAGTTGGTAGAGCAGCGGACTCTTAATCCGTAGGTCGAGTGTTCGAGTCACTCAGGGCCCACCAGATTGCCTGAAGATGCCGTCGTGCGCGCAAGCGTCGACGGCGTTTTCCTTTCCGGGGGGCGCTTGCGGGTGGAACTGCAGGTGCAGCCCGTGCCTCTAAAGGCAACGCAATTGTTCCGCCAGGAGTGACACGATGACATCGATCCACGGGCTGAAACCCGCAGCGCTGGGTGTGGGTGTGGGTGTGCTGCTGCTGGCCGGCTGCGCGGGCTATGCGCCCGGTCCACTGGCCTCGGGAGCAACCGAAGCCGAGGTGGTGGCCCGGATGGGGGCGCCCACAGGCGATCACGTCGGGCCGGACGGCCAGCGCCGCCTGGAATTTGCCCGCGGTCCCTATGGACGCCACACCTACATGGTGGATCTGGACGGGCAGGGCCGGATGCGCTCATGGGAGCAGGTGCTCACCGAGACCCGTTTCAATGCCGTGCCCGTGGGCGCCAGCCGTGCTGAGGTCCTGTACGGCCTGGGTCGTCCGTCCGAGGTGATCTCGATTCCCCGACGCAATGAGCTGGTCTGGTCCTACCGCTACGAGTCGCCCTTCTGCCAGTGGTTCCAGGTGAGTCTCGACCGCACCTCGGGTCAGGTGACCTCGACCGGCTACGGTGTCGACCCCCTGTGCGACGGGGATGAAGACTACCCGGCTTGACCCGGGCATGGCGCACGGCCACACTGCCAGCCCATGGTCATGCTCTACGGCATTCCCAACTGCGACACCGTCAAGAAGGCCCGCCGCTGGCTGGATGAGCACGGCGTTGCCTACACCTTCCACGACTTCAAGAAGCAGGGTGTGCCGCCGGCGCGGCTCGACCAGTGGATCCACGCCGTGGGCGCGGCGCGGCTGGTGAACCGACAGGGCACCACCTGGCGCAAGCTCGATGCGACGGCCCAGGCTGCAGCAGCGTCCGACGCCGGAGCGCGTGCGCTGATGCTGGCCCAGCCCAGTGTGATCAAGCGGCCCGTGATCGAGGCGGGCGAGCGCGTGCTGGTGGGCTTTGACGAGGCCAGCTACACCAGCCTGGCCCGTTGACCGTCCTCAGGCCGCCAGCAACTGGCGCAGCACGTAGGGCAGGATGCCGCCGTGCTGGTAGTAGTCCACCTCGATGGGCGTGTCGATGCGCAGCGTCACCGTCACCTCCTGGCGGCTGCCATCGCCGCGGCGAATGACCAAGGTCACATCGGCCTGCGGCTTGAGTTCGCCGCCGATCACCACGTCGATCACTTCGTCGCCCTGGAGCCCCAGGCTTTCCCAGGAGTCGCCGCCCTTGAACTGCAGGGGCAGCACGCCCATGCCCACCAGGTTGGAGCGGTGGATGCGCTCGAAGCTGCGCGCCACCACGGCCTTGATGCCCAGCAGCTGCGTGCCCTTGGCCGCCCAGTCGCGGCTGGAGCCGGTGCCGTACTCCTCCCCGGCAAAGATGACCGTGGGCGTGCCCTGGGCGATGTACTTCATCGCCGCGTCGTAGATGAACATCTTCTCGCCGCCCGGCTGGAAGAGCGTCACCCCGCCTTCTTCGCGCGAGCCGTCCTCGCGCGGCGGAATCATCAGGTTCTTGATGCGCACGTTGGCGAAGGTGCCGCGCATCATCACCTCGTGGTTGCCGCGGCGCGAGCCGTAGCTGTTGAAGTCGGCCTTGAGCACGTTGTGGGCCTTGAGCCACTGGCCTGCGGGGGAGGACTCCTTGATGGCGCCGGCCGGCGAGATGTGGTCGGTGGTGATCGAGTCGCCGAACAGGGCCATGATGCGCGCGCCCTTCACGCCCGGGTCGCTGGCCTGCGGCTGGGCGGTGAAGCCCTGGAAGAAGGGCGGCTCGGCGATGTAGGTGGAGGTGGGCCAGTCGTAGACCTGGCCTTTCACGCCCTCGATCTGGTTCCACAGCTTGCCGGGCTTGGTCTTGACCTTCTCGTAGTTCTCCTTGAAGGCCTTGCGGTCCATCGCGAACTTCATCAGCTTGTAGATCTCGTCGCTGGTCGGCCAGATGTCGCCGAGGTAGACGTCGCGTCCGCCCTTGCCCTGGCCTACCGGCTGGGTCATCAGGTCGCGCGTGACGTTGCCGGCAATCGCGTAGGCCACCACCAGCGGCGGCGAAGCCAGGAAGTTGGCCTTGAGGTTGGGGTGGATGCGTGCCTCGAAGTTGCGGTTGCCCGAAAGCACCGCCGCGCACACGAGATCGTTCTTGGTGATGACCTCGTTGATCTCGGGGGTCAGGTCGCCGGCATTGCCGATGCAGGTGGTGCAGCCATAGGCCGCCACGTTGAAGCCGAGTTTTTCGAGGTAGGGCAGCAGCCCGGCTTTTTCCAGGTACTCGGTCACGATGCGCGAGCCCGGGGCCAGGGAGGTCTTGATGTGCGGCGCAACCTTCAGGCCGGCTTCCACCGCCTTCTTCGCCAGCAGGCCCGCGGCCAGCAGCACGCCCGGGTTGGAGGTGTTGGTGCAGGAGGTGATCGCGGCGATCAGCACATCGCCGTTTCGGATCTGCAGGCCGTTGGAGGTGGTGAAGGCTTGGCCCAGTTTGTCAGCCGGCTGATTGAACCCATTGGCCTCGATGGGCTTGCTGAAGAGTTCGCTGAACTTGGTCGACAAATGGCCGATCTCGATGCGGTCCTGGGGGCGCTTGGGGCCGGCCAGGCTGGGCGCAACCGTGCCCAGGTCGAGCTTGACGACCTTGGAGTATTCGATGTCGCCGCCGGCAAACCCCTTGGTGCCCGGGATGCCGAAGAGCTTCTGGGCCTTGAAGTAAGCCTCGAAGGCTTCGATCTCGGCCTTGGTGCGGCCCGTGCCATGGAAGTAGTCGATGGTCTTCTCGTCCACCGGGAAGAAGCCCATCGTGGCGCCGTATTCGGGTGCCATGTTGGCGATGGTGGCCCGGTCGGGCAGCGACAGGCTGCGCGTGCCCTCGCCAAAGAACTCCACGAACTTGCCCACCACCTTTTCGCGACGCAGGATCTCGGTGACCGTGAGCACCAGGTCGGTGGCGGTGACGCCTTCGCGCAGTGCACCGGTCAACTCGAATCCCACCACGTCGGGCGTGAGGAAATAAACCGGCTGACCGAGCATGCCGGCCTCAGCCTCGATGCCGCCCACGCCCCAGCCCACCACGCCGATGCCGTTGATCATGGTGGTGTGGCTGTCGGTACCCACCAGGGTGTCGGGGTAGTAGACCCCCGCGGCCGTCTTGTGCACGCCGCGGGCCAGGTATTCCAGGTTCACCTGGTGCACGATGCCGAAGCCCGGAGGCACCACACCGAAGGTGTCGAAGGCCTGCATGCCCCACTTCATGAACTGGTAGCGCTCGCGGTTGCGCTGGAACTCCAGCTTCATGTTCAGGTCCAGGGCCTGCTTGTTGCCGTAGTGGTCGATCATCACCGAGTGGTCCACCACCAGGTCCACCGGTACCAGCGGCTCGATGGTCTTGGCATTGCGGCCCATCTGGGCCGCCACCGAACGCATCGCGGCGAGGTCGGCCAGCAGCGGCACGCCGGTGAAGTCCTGCAGCACGACGCGCGCCACCACGAAGGGGATCTCGTCCACGCGCTCGCCGTTGGGCGCCCAGTGGGCCAGTTGCTGCACGTGCTCGGGGGTGACCTTCTTGCCGTCGCAGTTGCGCAGCACCGACTCCAGCACGATGCGCAGGGACACCGGCAGCTTCGACACATTGGGGAACTGCCTGGCCAGCTCAGGCAGCGAGAAGTACTGACCGGACTTGCCGGAGGCGGTCTTGAAGGTCTTCAGGGTCTTGGCAAAGGCATGCGCAGGGGCTTTGGCCATGGAGGACTCCGTGAGGCGTGGGTGTGGGAAGGCAGCAGGACGGAGACATTGTCTCCACAGGGCATGACGTTAGGGCGGGCAGGGCCTTGCGGTCAAGCGTCTGCGAGCATGGGCTGCAAAAGAAAACGGCCCCTCATGGGGCCGTTTCAGGGGATGCGGACGGGAGGTCAGACCGTCACGGCCTTGGCCGTGTCCGCGTACTCCTCGATCTGATCGAAGTTCATGTAGCGGTACACGCTGGCGGCATCCTTGTTGATGATGCCCATCTCGGCGTGGTATTCGGCCACGGTCGGGATGCGCCCCAGCTTGGAGCAGATGGCCGCCAGCTCGGCCGAGCCGAGGAACACGTTGGTGTTCTTGCCCAGGCGGTTGGGGAAGTTGCGGGTCGAGGTCGACATCACCGTCGCACCCTCGCGCACCTGGGCCTGGTTGCCCATGCACAGCGAGCAGCCGGGCATCTCGGTGCGTGCGCCAGCGGTGCCGAAGGCGGCGTAGTGGCCTTCCTTGATCAGCTCGTTCTGGTCCATCTTGGTGGGCGGGGCCACCCAGAGCTTCACCGGGATGTCGCGCTGGCCGCCCAGCAGCTTGGCCGCGGCGCGGAAGTGGCCGATGTTGGTCATGCACGAGCCGATGAAGGCCTCGTCGATCTTCGTGCCGGCCACCTCGGACATGAACTTGGCGTCGTCCGGATCGTTGGGGCAGCAGACGATGGGCTCCTTGATGTCGGCCAGGTCGATCTCGATGACCGCGGCGTACTCGGCGTCCTTGTCGGCCTCCAGCAGCTCGGGTTTGGCCAGCCAGCCCTCCACGGCCTTGATGCGGCGCTCGAGCGTGCGCTTGTCCTGGTAGCCGTCGGCGATCATGTTCTTCATCAGCACGATGTTGCTGGTGAGGTACTCCTTGATCGGCTCGGGGTTGAGCTTGATCGTGCAGCCGGCGGCCGAGCGCTCGGCCGAGGCGTCGGACAGCTCGAACGCCTGTTCCACCTTGAGGTCGGGCAGGCCTTCGATTTCGAGGATGCGGCCCGAGAAGATGTTCTTCTTGCCCTTCTTCTCCACCGTCAGCAGGCCGGCCTTGATGGCATACAGCGGGATGGCATGCACGAGGTCGCGCAGGGTCACGCCCGGCTGCATCTGGCCTTTGAAGCGCACCAGCACCGACTCGGGCATGTCCAGCGGCATCACGCCCGTGGCAGCGCCGAAGGCCACCAGGCCCGAACCGGCCGGGAAGGAGATGCCGATGGGGAAGCGCGTGTGCGAGTCACCACCGGTGCCCACGGTGTCGGGCAGCAGCAGGCGGTTGAGCCAGGAGTGGATCACGCCATCGCCCGGGCGCAGGGCCACGCCGCCGCGGTTGCTGATGAAGGCGGGCAGCTCGCGGTGGGTCTTCACGTCCACCGGCTTGGGGTAGGCGGCGGTGTGGCAGAAGGACTGCATCACCATGTCGGCGCTGAAGCCCAGGCAGGCCAGGTCCTTCAGCTCGTCGCGGGTCATGGGGCCGGTGGTGTCCTGGCTGCCCACGGTGGTCATCTTGGGCTCGCAATAGGTGCCCGGGCGGATGCCCTGGCCTTCCGGCAGGCCGCAGGCGCGGCCGACCATCTTCTGGGCCAGCGTGTAGCCCTTGCCGGAATCGACCGGCGCCTTGGGCAGGCGGAACACGGTGGAGGCGGGCAGGCCCAGGAACTCGCGCGCCTTGCCGGTGAGCGAGCGCCCGATGATCAGGTTGATGCGCCCGCCAGCGCGCACCTCGTCGAGCAGCACCTCGCTCTTGAGCTGGAAGGTGGCGACCGTCTCGCCGTTCTTCACGATCTTGCCGTCATAGGGCAGCACGTCGATCACGTCGCCCATCTCCAGCTTGTTCACGTCCACCTCGATGGGCAGCGAGCCGGAGTCTTCCTGGGTGTTGAAGAAGATGGGGGCGATCTTGCCACCCAGCGTCACGCCTCCGAAGCGCTTGTTGGGCACGAAGGGGATGTCTTCGCCGGTGGCCCAGATCACGCTGTTGGTGGCGGATTTGCGGCTCGAACCAGTGCCCACCACGTCGCCGACATAGGCCACGAGGTGGCCCTTCTTCTTCAGGTCCTCGATGAACTGGATGGGGCCGCGCTTGCCGTCTTCCTCGGGCTTGAAGGCCGCGTCAGGGCGGGTGTTCTTCAGCATCGCCAGGTAGTGCAGCGGGATGTCCGGGCGGCTCCAGGCATCGGGGGCGGGCGACAGGTCGTCGGTGTTCGTTTCGCCGGGCACCTTGAAGACGGTGACAGTGATCTTGCGGGCCACCTCGGGGCGGCTCGTGAACCACTCGGCATCGGCCCAGGACTGGATGACTTCGCGGGCCTTGGCGTTGCCGGCCTTGGCCTTCTCGGCCACGTCGTGGAAGGCATCGAACATCAGCAGGGTCTTCTTCAGGCCCTCGGCCGCGACGCCGGCGACTTCGGCGTCGTCGAGCAGGTCGATCAGCGGCTTGACGTTGTAGCCGCCCACCATGGTGCCGAGCAGCTCGGTGGCCTTGGCACGGCTGATCAGGCCCACCGTGATGTCGCCATGGGCCACGGCGGCCAGGAAGCTGGCCTTGACCTTGGCCGCGTCATCCACCCCCGGCGGCACGCGGTGGGTCAGCAGGTCCAGCAGGAAGGCTTCCTCGCCGGCGGGCGGCGCCTTGATCAGTTCGATCAGCTCGCCGGTCTGCTGGGCCGACAGGGGCAGGGGCGGGATGCCGAGCGCAGCGCGTTCGGCGACGTGGTCGCGGTAGGTTTTCAGCATGGGGCACTCCGGAGGGATCGGCCAGCCCGAACGGGATGGTCGGCTCTCCTATTTTATGTCTTATATAAGACTTCCGCCAGAGTTTGGGCCTTGTCTGAAAGCAGAAAAGCCACCAGGGCGGTGGCTTTTGTCGAGTGGCCACCGTGGATCCGGCTTTGCCGGTCCACCAGTGGCGCCCCCTCGAGGGGGCGGCCGAAGGCCGTAGGGGGTGGGCCTCAGTTCGCGGCGATGCCGATGCTCTCACGCTTGTGGGTGGCCATGGCCTCGCGGTGCTTCGGGTGCACGCAGTTGTCGGCCACACGGTAGCCCAGCGCGGTGTTCATCAGCATCGACTTGTCGGCGATCTGCAGGTACAGCGCCTGGCCACGCACGTCTTCCATGCGCAGTGCGCCTGTGGACGACACCAGCGGCTTGACCACCCAGGTCTTGCCGGCCAGCGTCACGTTGAAATAGCCAGCGTGCTCTGGGTGGGGTGTGACGGTGACGTGCTGGCCGAACTCGCAGTCGCTGCGGCCCACATAGACGCGGGTGGCGGCCTCAAGCTGTTCGGGCGACGCGGCCGCCAGTTTCGTGGGTGCCGCAGCGGCCGCGGCGGGCCGCGACGGTTGGGCGGTCTTCTTGGCGGGCGTGGCCTGTTGGGCCAGGACCGCGCCACTGGCTGCGACGGCCAGAGCCCCCACCAGGCTGATCGCAAGACGTTGGATGCTCATCGATGATCTCCTGCTCCTAGACGAGACAGAGCCGATTGTGGAGATGTGCATTTGGTAACACGGCGAATTTCCTCGGGGGTTCCCCGGGAAAGTGCGACATATTGCTGGTTCACCGCGGCTTCTTGCGCGACGGGGCTGGGCCTTCAGTGGAAACCCGGAAGAAAGCCCGGCGGACCTCGTCAGGCAGTGGGCATCCTGTGCGTTGTGCGCGCTCCAGCACATGCCAGAAGTAGCGGTAGCTGGCGCGGTCGTGCAAGGTGTCGATGCCCCGGGTGCGGTGGCGGATCGGTCCCCACTGAGCCGCCTGGGCTGCCAGCAGGATTTCTCCAGCGGCCTCGATCTCGTCTGCATCAGGGGCAAAGGCCTCGATGATTGTTTCGATCTGGTCGGGATGGATGCTCCACATGCGGGTGTAGCCCAGTTCCTGCGCCGCCCGTCGCGCGGCCTGTCCCAGGGCGGCTCGATCCTTGAATTCAGTGACCACGCAGTGCGATGGGGTCTTCGCATGGCGGTGGCAGGCCGCGGCGATCTCCAGCTTGGCGCGAACCACCAAGGGGTGGGCGAACTGGCCGGCCGCACTCATGCCCGCAGAGCCGATGGCACCCCGGTGGGCCGACACAAAGTCCATCAAGCCAAAGGACAGCGACTCCACCCGCGGGTGGGCCGCGATGCGGTCTACCTCGTGCAGGGCGCCATGCGTCTCGATCAGCACATGCACCGGCACCTGCCGCGACAGGCCCAGGCTGCGGGCGATGGCGTCGATGCGTTCGATGCCGATCTCGACGTCTCGGGCGTCACGGGGCTTGGGCAGCATCAGGTAGGCCAGACGCTCTGCGCAACGCCCGAGGAGGTGATCGACTTCCGCTTCGAAGGCGGAATGGTCCACGGGATGCACCCGGGCGCCCACTCGGTCGAAGCGGTTGTCGGCGCTGTTCACGAGTTCGGCGATCAGCGCCATGTGCTCCAGTTCACCACCCACCGGAGCGCCATCCTCGGCATCGAGCGTGGCGTCGAACAGGGCGTGGCCATGGGCCTCACCCATGGCCGCCTGCAACGCCAGGCTCTTGCGCATGCGCGCTTCGACGCCGGCGTAGTGGTCGCAGACGGGCAGGTCCGGCAGGGACTCGCCCGCATCGAGCAACGCCTGGCGTGGATGCATCACAGCAGGTGCTTGACGCCGTCCTGCTCGCCCTGCAGTTCAGCCAGGGTCTTGTTGATGCACTCCTGCGAGAAGGCGTCGATCGGCAGGCCTTCGATGATCTTGTACTTGCCGCCTTCGCAGGTGACCGGATAGCCGAACATCACGTCCTTGGGAATGCCGTATTCGCCATTGGAGGGCACGCCCATCGTGACCCACTCGCCGTTGGTGCCCAGGGCCCAGTCGCGCATGTGGTCGATGGCTGCGTTGGCGGCCGAGGCGGCCGAGGACAGGCCACGCGCCTCGATGATGGCGGCGCCGCGCTTGCCCACGGTGGGCAGGAAGACGTCCTTGTTCCAGACCTGGTCGTTGATCATGTCCTTGACCGGGGCACCGTCGATGGTCGCGAAGCGGTAGTCGGCGTACATCGTGGGCGAGTGGTTGCCCCACACGCACAGCTTCTTGATCGAGGCCACGGGCTTGCCGGTCTTGGCGGCGATCTGGCTCAGCGCGCGGTTGTGGTCCAGCCGCAGCATGGCGGTGAAGTTCTCGCGCGGCAGATCCGGTGCGCTCTTCATCGCGATGTAGGCATTGGTGTTGGCGGGGTTGCCCACCACCAGCACCTTGACGTTGCGCGAGGCGACGGCGTTCAGGGCCTTGCCCTGGGCCGTGAAGATCTGGGCGTTGGCGGCCAGCAGGTCCGCGCGCTCCATGCCAGGGCCGCGGGGGCGGGCGCCCACCAGCAGGGCGTAGTCGGTGTCCTTGAAGGCGGTCATCGCGTCGCCATGGGCTTCCATGCCGGCCAGCAGCGGGAAGGCGCAGTCTTCCAGTTCCATCATCACGCCCTTGAGCGCCTTCTGGGCCTTCTCGTCGGGGATCTCCAGCAGTTGCAGGATGACGGGTTGGTCCTTGCCCAGCATTTCGCCGGAGGCGATGCGGAACAGCAGCGCGTAGCCGATCTGGCCGGCGGCGCCGGTGACGGCGACGCGAACGGGTTTCTTGCTCATGGTTGGCTCCAAGGGGGGGAGGGGAGGGTTGTGACCGCCCCGAAGTTTAGGCCAAAGTGGGGCGGGAAACCACGAGGTTTGTCATCTTATGTCTTATATAAGACATCTGTCCCTGGACTTCATGCGAACGATATGTTGCAATCCCGGGCATGGCACAGCAGCCCCCTCAGAGCCCGATGGACCCGGCTTCGCCTGACGCGGCGGGACCGGCTTTCAGCCCGCTCTACCAGCAGATCAAGGCGCTGATCACCCGCAGCCTGCAGGGAGGGGAGTGGCGCCCGGGTGAGGCCATTCCCAGCGAGGTGGAACTGGCGGCTCGCTACCGCGTGAGCCAGGGCACGGTGCGCAAGGCCATCGATGAGCTGGCGGCCGAGAACCTGCTGGTGCGCCGCCAGGGCAAGGGCACCTTCGTGGCCACGCATGCCGAAGAGCGGGTGCAGTACCGCTTTCTGCGCCTCACGCCGGACGAGCCGGCGACCGTGCCCTTCGAGCGCCGGGTGATCGACTGCCGCCGCCTGCGTGCGCCGGCCGAGGTGGCGCGGGCCCTGGAACTCAAGTCCGGCGACACCGCGCTGCAGATCCGCCGTCTGCTCAGCGCGAAAGGGGTGCCGGTGGTGCTGGACGACATCTGGCTCAACGGACAGTTGTTCAAGGGTCTTACCGCCGAGCGTCTGGGTGAGTACCGCGGGCCGATGTATGCGTTGTTCGAGACGGAGTTCGGCGTGCGCATGATCCGCGCCGACGAGAAGCTGCGCGCCGTGGCCGCCGACGAGTCATCGGCAGCCCTGCTCTCGGTGGCGCCGGGATATCCCCTGCTGAGCGTGGAGCGACTGTCGTTGACGTATGGTGATCGCCCGGTGGAATTCCGTCGGGGTCTCTACAACACGGCAACGCACTATTACCGCAACGAGGTGCAATGACGGTGCGTTGCTCGCAACGGTTCAGCGGCGCGCCTGCTGCGTTGCAATAAAATCCGCCGGTTTCACATCTGTTACAGACAAGGTTGGGTATGTCAGAGATCGCCAAAGAAAGACCGGTCTACCGCAACATCCACGTCACGGAGATCATCAAGTACCGGCTGCCGGCGGCCGGCATCGTGTCCATCCTGCATCGCGTGAGCGGCGCACTGATGTTCCTGCTGATGCCGCTGGTGATCTGGATGTTCGACACCAGCGTGAGTTCCGAGGTGTCCTACGACCTGTTCGCGAGCGCGTTCAGCGTCGGTCTGGGTTTCGTGCCTGGCTGGCTGCTCAAGCTGGTTGTCCTGGCGCTGATCTGGGCCTACCTGCACCACTTCATTGCCGGTGTGCGCCACCTGTGGATGGACATGTACCACACGGTGTCGAAGGAGCAGGGCAAGAGCTCGGCCGTCGTGACGCTCGGGCTGAGCGTGGTGCTGACGGTGGTGCTGGGCGCCAAGCTGTTCGGGCTGTACTGAACAAGACAACAAGAACGGATATCCACGATGAGCAAGAACTACGGTTCCAAGCGCCTGGTCGTCGGGGCGCATTACGGTTTCCGCGACTGGCTGGCCCAGCGCGTGACGGCGGCGCTGATGGCGCTGTTCACCATCGTCCTGCTGGTGCAGGTCCTGATGCCCGGCGAACTGGGCTACGACCGCTGGGCAGGCATCTTCTCGAGCCAGTGGATGAAGGTGCTGACCTTCGTCGTCATCATTTCGCTGCTGTACCACGCCTGGGTGGGCATGCGCGACATCTGGATGGACTACGTGAAGCCCGTGGGCATCAAGCTCACGCTGCAGGTGTTCACGATCGTGTGGCTGGTCGGCTGCGCCGGCTGGGCGATCCAGGTGTTGTGGAGGCTTTAAGAAATGCAAATCGGAACTTCTCTGCCCAAGCGCAAGTTTGACGTCGTCATCGTCGGAGCCGGCGGCTCCGGCATGCGGGCCTCCCTGCAGCTCGCGCTGGCCGGCCTGAACGTGGCCGTGCTGTCCAAGGTCTTCCCGACCCGCTCGCACACCGTCGCCGCCCAGGGTGGCATCGGGGCCTCGCTGGGCAACATGTCGGAAGACAACTGGCACTACCACTTCTTCGACACCGTGAAGGGGTCGGACTGGCTGGGTGACCAGGACGCCATCGAGTTCATGTGCCGCGAGGCGCCGAAGGTCGTGTACGAACTCGAGCACTTCGGCATGCCCTTCGACCGCAACCCGGACGGCACGATCTACCAGCGTCCCTTTGGTGGCCACACTGCGAACTACGGGGAAAAACCCGTGCAGCGCGCCTGCGCAGCGGCCGACCGCACCGGCCACGCCATGCTGCACACGCTGTACCAGCAGAACGTGCGTGCGCGCACCCAGTTCTTCGTCGAGTGGATGGCGCTGGACCTGATCCGCGACGCCGAAGGCGACGTCGTGGGCGTGACGGCGCTGGAGATGGAAACCGGCGACGTGCACATCCTCGAGGCCAAGACCGTGCTGCTGGCCACCGGCGGCGCCGGGCGCATCTACGCGGCCTCCACCAACGCCTTCATCAACACTGGTGACGGCCTGGGCATGGCGGCGCGCGCCGGCATCCCGCTCGAGGACATGGAGTTCTGGCAGTTCCACCCCACCGGTGTGGCCGGCGCGGGTGTGCTGCTGACCGAGGGCTGCCGCGGCGAAGGCGCGATCCTGCGCAACAGCAACGGCGAGCGCTTCATGGAGCGCTATGCCCCGACGCTCAAGGACCTCGCCCCGCGCGACTTCGTCTCGCGCTGCATGGACCAGGAGATCAAGGAAGGCCGTGGCTGTGGTCCGAACAAGGACTACGTGGTGCTCGACATGACCCACCTGGGCGCCGACACCATCATGAAGCGCCTGCCCTCGGTCTATGAGATCGGGCACAACTTCGCCAACGTCGACATCACCAAGGAGCCGATCCCCGTGGTGCCGACCATCCACTATCAGATGGGCGGCATTCCGACCAACATCCACGGCCAGGTGGTCATGCCCCAGGGCGGCAACCCCAATGCCGTCGTCAACGGCCTGTATGCGGTGGGGGAGTGTTCCTGTGTGAGCGTGCATGGCGCCAACCGCCTGGGCACGAACTCGCTGCTGGACCTGCTGGTCTTCGGTCGCGCGGCGGGCAACCACATCGTCGACTCGTTCAAGCAGGCGAGGTCGCACAAGCCGCTACCCAAGGACGCGGCCGACCCCTCGCTGGCGCGCCTGGCCCGCCTGGATGCCAGCACCTCCGGCGAGTACGCCCAGGACGTGGCCAACGACATCCGCAAGACCATGCAGCAGCACGCCGGCGTGTTCCGCACCCAGGCCAGCATGGACGAGGGTGTCGCGAAGATGGCCGAGATCGCGGAGCGCGTGAAGGCCATCACGCTGAAGGACAAGTCGAAGGTGTTCAACACCGCGCGCATCGAGGCGCTCGAGGTCGAGAACCTCATCGAGGCGGCGCAGGCCACCATCGTGTCGGCGGCAGCCCGCAAGGAAAGCCGCGGCGCCCACACGGTGAACGACTACGCCGACAGCCCCGAATTCCCGAACGGCCGCAACGACCGCGACTGGATGAAGCACACCCTGTGGTACAGCGAGGGCAACCGACTGGAATACAAGCCGGTGAACCTCAAGCCGCTGACGGTGGAATCCATCCCGCCCAAGGTCCGTTCCTTCTGATGCCTGCGCCCGGAGTACCTACATGACCCTGCGAACCTTCCAGATCTATCGCTACGACCCGGACAAGGACGCCAAGCCCTACATGCAGACCCTGCAGGTGGAGCTCGACGGTTCCGAGCGCATGCTGCTGGACGCCCTCGTCAAGCTCAAGGCCGTCGATCCGACACTGTCCTTCCGCCGGTCCTGCCGCGAAGGCGTGTGCGGCTCGGACGCGATGAACATCAACGGCAAGAACGGACTGGCCTGTCTGACGAACATGCGCACGCTGCCCGACGTGGTGGTGCTCAAGCCCCTGCCGGGCCTGCCGGTGGTGCGCGACCTGATCGTTGACATGACGCAGTTCTTCAAGCAGTACCACTCGATCAAGCCCTACCTCGTCAACGACACGCCGCCGCCCGAGAAGGAGCGCCTGCAGTCGCCCGAGGAGCGCGACGAGCTCAACGGCCTGTACGAGTGCATCCTGTGCGCGAGCTGCTCGACGAGCTGCCCGAGCTTCTGGTGGAACCCGGACAAGTTCGTCGGTCCGGCCGGCCTGCTGCAGGCCTACCGCTTCATCGCCGACAGCCGTGACCAGGCCACGAGCGAGCGTCTCGACAACCTCGAGGATCCGTACCGCCTGTTCCGCTGCCACACCATCATGAACTGCGTGGACGTCTGCCCGAAGAGCCTGAACCCCACGAAGGCCATCGGCAAGATCAAGGAGCTGATGGTCCGCCGGGCGGTCTGATCAGCTTGATGCAAGCCAGATGATGGACACTGCACTCGACGAACGGGCCCTGAGCAAGCTGCGCTGGCGCTGCCGGCGCGGCCTGCTGGAGAACGACCTGTTCATCGAGCGCTTTTTTGCGCGCCACGGGTCTGCGATCACCGTGCGCCAGTCCGAAGGGCTCGAGGCCCTGATGGACCTGGCGGACAACGATCTGCTGGACCTGCTCCTCGCCCGCAAGGAGCCGCAAGGTGAGCTCGATCGCGCCGACGTGCGCGAGGTGCTCACCCTGCTGCGCCAGCGCGGATGACGACTTTCGATAGCCTCAAGGAAGAGCCATGACACCGTCCGATGTGAAAGCCACCCTGTCGTTCTCCGACGGCAGCCCCTCGATGGAGCTGCCCATCTACAAGGGCACGATCGGCCCGGATGTGATCGATATCCGCAAGTTGTACGCTCAGACGGGCAAGTTCACCTACGACCCCGGCTTCCTGTCGACGGCGTCGTGCAACTCCGCCATCACCTACATCGATGGCGACAAGGGCGAGCTGCTCTACCGCGGCTATCCCATCGAGCAGCTGGCCGAGAACTGCGACTTCCTCGACACCTGCTACCTGCTGCTCTACGGCGAACTGCCCAACGCCGCACAGAAGAAGGATTTCGATTCGCGCGTGACCAACCACACGATGGTCAACGAGCAGATGCAGTTCTTCCTGCGCGGCTTCCGCCGCGATGCTCACCCGATGGCCGTGCTGACGGGCCTGGTGGGGGGGCTGTCGGCCTTCTATCACGACAGCACCGACATCAACAACCCGCAGCATCGCGAGATCTCGGCCATCCGCCTGATCGCCAAGATGCCCACGCTGGTGGCGATGGCCTACAAGTACTCCATCGGCCAGCCCTACATCTACCCGAAGAACTCGCTGTCCTATTCCGCGAACTTCACGCGCATGATGTTCGGCACCCCCTGCGAGGAGTACGAGCCCAACGACGTGGTGGTGCGTGCCCTGGACCGCATCTTCATCCTGCACGCCGATCACGAGCAGAACGCCTCGACCTCCACGGTGCGCCTGTGCGGCTCGTCGGGCACCAACCCGTTTGCTGCCATCGCCGCGGGCGTGGCCTGCCTGTGGGGCCCGGCCCACGGCGGCGCCAACGAGGCCTGCCTGAACATGCTGGAAGACATCCAGAAGATGGGCGGTGTGGCCAAGATCGGCGAGTTCATCACCAAGGTCAAGGACAAGAACTCCGGCGTGCGCCTGATGGGCTTTGGCCACCGCGTGTACAAGAACTATGACCCGCGCGCCAAGCTGATGCGCGAGACCTGCCACGAGGTGCTCAACGAACTGGGCCTGGGCAACGACCCGCTGTTCAAGCTGGCCATGGAGCTTGAGAAGATCGCGCTGGAAGACGAATACTTCGTCGCCCGCAAGCTCTACCCGAACGTCGACTTCTACTCCGGCATCGTCCAGCGCGCCATCGGCATCCCGGTGAGCCTGTTCACGGCCATCTTCGCGCTGGCCCGCACGGTGGGCTGGATTGCTCAGCTCAACGAGATGATCGGCGACCCCGAGTACAAGATCGGCCGCCCGCGCCAGCTCTTCGTCGGCTCCGAGAAGCGCGAAGTCAAACCGCTGGCCCAGCGCGGCTGACGGAGGTGCCAGGCCGGCCCTCCGGCCTGACACAGCCCCGACGGAACCCGGCCTCGAGCCGGGTTCTTTGTTTCAAAACGCTTAAAATCACAGGTTCCCCACCCGACGAGACAGCCATGGGCCGCACGCTGTACGACAAGATCTGGGACGAGCACGTCGTCCACACGGAAGACGATGGCACCGCCATCCTCTACATCGATCGCCATCTGGTCCACGAAGTGACCAGTCCCCAGGCCTTCGAAGGCTTGCGCGAGGCTGGGCGCAAGGTCTGGCGCGTCAGCTCCATCGTGGCCACCGCCGATCACAACACACCCACGACAGGGTGGGAGCAAGGCTACGACGGCATCACCGATCCGATCAGCAAGGAACAGATCACCACGCTGGACGCCAATATCAAGGAGTCGGGTGCGGCAGCCTACTTTCCATTCCTGTCCAAGCGCCAGGGCATCGTGCACGTGATCGGTCCGGAAAATGGCGCCACGCTGCCCGGCATGACCGTGGTGTGCGGTGACAGCCACACGTCCACCCACGGGGCTTTCGGGGCTCTGGCGCACGGCATCGGCACGAGCGAAGTCGAACACGTGATGGCCACGCAGACGCTGCTCGCCAAGAAGGCCAAGAACATGCTGATCAAGGTCGAGGGCACCCTGGCCCGCGGCTGCAGCGCCAAGGATGTCGTACTGGCCATCATCGGCCGGATCGGCACGGCTGGGGGCACCGGCTACACGATCGAGTTTGCCGGCAGCGCCATCCGTGCGCTGAGCATGGAAGGCCGCATGACGGTGTGCAACATGGCCATCGAGGCCGGGGCCCGCGCCGGCCTGGTGGCGGTGGACGACACCACCATCCAATACGTCAAGGGCCGCCCGTTCTCGCCGTCCGGCGTTGAATGGGACCAGGCTGTCGCCTACTGGCGCACGCTGTACTCGGACCCTGACGCCCAATGGGATGCGGTGGTCGAGCTGGATGCCAGCCAGATCCGCCCGCAGGTGACGTGGGGCACCTCGCCCGAGATGGTGCTGTCCATCGAAGACCGGGTGCCCGATCCCGACAAGGAGAAGGATGCCGTCAAGCGCGGGGCCATGGAGCGGGCGCTGAAGTACATGGGGCTCGAGCCCAACAAGGCCCTGGCGGATGTACGCATCGACAAGGTCTTCATCGGTTCTTGCACGAATTCGCGCATCGAAGACCTCCGCGAGGCTGCTGCCGTGGTGCGCCGCCTCGGCGGCAAGGTGGCCGCCAACGTCAAGCTGGCGATGGTGGTGCCCGGCTCGGGCCTCGTGAAGGAGCAGGCCGAGCGCGAGGGGCTGGACCAGGTGTTCAAGGCGGCCGGCTTCGAATGGCGCGAACCCGGCTGCTCGATGTGCCTGGCGATGAACGCCGATCGACTCGAACCGGGCGAGCGCTGCGCATCCACCTCGAATCGCAACTTCGAGGGGCGCCAGGGGGCGGGTGGTCGTACCCATCTGGTCAGCCCGGCGATGGCGGCAGCAGCGGCCATCGAAGGTCATTTCGTCGACGTGCGTCGGATTGCCTGAGGAGAGTGGCGATGAAACAGCTGTGGATCGTTCTGATGTTGGCGACCTTCGGCCTGACGGGTTGCAACACCATCCAGGGGCTGGGCAAGGATGTCCAGAAGGTCGGGGAAACGATGGAAGAAGCGGCCAGCCGCAAGAAGTGACACCATGAACCCGTTTACCGTACACAAGGGCCTGGTCGCGCCGATGGACCGGGAGAACGTCGACACCGACGCCATCATCCCCAAGCAGTTCCTGAAGTCGATCAAGCGCACGGGCTTCGGCCCCAACCTGTTCGACGAATGGCGCTACCTCGACGTGGGGCAGCCCGGCCAGGACCCCGCTTCGCGCAAGCCCAACCCGGACTTCGTGCTCAACCAGCCGCGCTACCAGGGTGCGTCGGTGCTGCTCGCCCGGCAGAACTTCGGCTGCGGCTCCAGCCGCGAACATGCGCCCTGGGCGATCGAGCAGTACGGGTTCCGCGCCCTGATCGCGCCCAGCTTTGCCGACATCTTCTTCAACAACTGCTTCAAGAATGGCCTGCTGCCCATCGTGCTGCCCGAGCATGAGGTGGCCCGGCTTTTCGACGAGGTGAACGCCTTTGTCGGCTACGAGCTCATCATCGATCTGCCGCGGCAGGTGGTGGTCAAGCCCGACGGCACCGAACTGGCCTTCGAGGTGCAGCCGTTCCGCAAGTACTGCCTGCTCAACGGCTTCGACGACATCGGCCTGACCCTGCGCCATGCCGACAAGATCAAGGCCTTCGAAGCCGAACGCCTGGCACGCAAGCCCTGGCTCAACCATCGCTTGGTCGGCTGAGGCCGGCCCTGGACTCCAAGACACAAGGAAGACAATGAAGATCGCAGTCCTGCCGGGTGACGGCATCGGCACCGAGATCGTGGCCGAGGCCGTCAAGGTGCTTCGGGCACTCGACCTGGGTTTCGAGATGGAGGAGGCCCTGGTCGGCGGTGCCGCCTACGAGGCGCAGGGGCACCCCCTGCCGGAATCCACCCTCAAGCTGGCCCAGCAGGCCGATGCCGTGCTCTTTGGTGCCGTGGGGGACTGGAAGTACGACAAGCTCGAGCGCGCACTGCGTCCCGAGCAGGCCATCCTCGGGCTGCGCAAGCACCTGCAGCTCTTTGCCAACTTCCGTCCGGCGATCTGCTACGAGCAGCTCACCCATGCCTCCAGCCTCAAGCCCGAGCTGGTGGCGGGCCTGGACATCCTCATCATCCGTGAACTCACCGGCGACATCTACTTCGGCCAGCCCCGCGGTCGTCGCGCGTCTCCCGACGGCGCCTTCCAGGGCGCGCCCGAGGCCTTCGACACGATGCGCTACAGCCGCCCCGAGATCGAGCGCATCGCCCACGTGGCCTTCCAGGCTGCCCGCAAGCGCGGCAAGAAGGTCACCAGCGTCGACAAGGCCAATGTGCTGGAGACCTTCCAGTTCTGGAAGGACGTGGTCACCGAGGTGCATGCCCAGTATCCGGATGTCGAGCTCGACCACATGTATGTCGACAACGCCGCGATGCAGCTGGTGAAGGCCCCGAAGAAGTTCGACGTGATCGTCACGGGCAACATGTTCGGCGACATCCTGTCCGACGAGGCGGCGATGCTCACGGGCTCCATCGGCATGCTGCCGTCGGCGTCTCTCAATGACCGCAAGCAGGGCCTGTACGAACCCAGCCACGGTTCGGCGCCTGACATCGCCGGGCAGGGCGTGGCCAATCCGCTGGCCACCATCCTGAGTGCGGCGATGATGCTGCGCTTCAGCCTGGACCAGGCCGAGGCGGCCGACCGGATCGAACGGGCGGTGAAGGGCGTGCTGGCGCAGGGCCTGCGAACGGCCGACATCCACAGCGAAGGCACCACCCGTGTGGGCACGAAGGAGATGGGCGACGCCGTGGTCGCCCGCCTGAAAGCCCAGGGCTGAGATCCTGCCCGGAGCCCGGTGGGCTCCACACCCGAACAGCAACTTTTCTGGCGATAGACAACGATGGCAACGACTCTGGTAGGTTTGGTGGGCTGGCGCGGCATGGTCGGCTCGGTGCTCATGGATCGCATGCAGGCCGAAGGCGACTTCGACCTCATCGAGCCGCTGTTCTTCAGCACCAGCAATGCGGGCGGCGCTGCCCCTGCGATGGCAAAGAACGAGAAGACGCTGCAGGACGCCTTCGACCTGGAGGCGCTCCAGCGCTGCGACATCATCATCACCGCCCAGGGCGGTGACTACACCTCCGAGGTGTTCCCGAAGCTGCGTGCGGCAGGCTGGAAGGGCCACTGGATCGATGCGGCCTCGACGCTGCGCATGAAGGACGACGCGGTCATCATCCTCGACCCGGTCAACATGCCGGTGATCAAGAACGCGCTCGCCAAGGGTGGCCGCAACTGGATCGGCGGGAACTGCACCGTGAGCTGCATGCTGATGGGCGTGGGCGCGCTCTACAAGGCCGGGCTGGTCGAGTGGATGAGCTCGATGACCTACCAGGCCGCCTCCGGGGGCGGGGCACAGCACATGCGCGAGCTGCTGACGCAGTTCGGCACGCTCAACGCCGAGGTGCGTCCGCTGCTCGACGATCCCAAGAGTGCCATCCTGGAGATCGACCGGCGCATCATCGGCAAGCAGCGCAGCCTGTCTGCCGAGGAGGTGGCCAACTTCGGCGTGCCCCTGGGCGGCTCGCTCATTCCCTGGATCGACAAGGACCTGGGCAACGGCGTGAGCCGTGAGGAATGGAAGGGCGGGGCGGAGACCAACAAGATCCTGGGCATTGGTGAGGCCTTCGGCACGCCCGCCATCCCTGTGGACGGCTTCTGCGTGCGCATTGGCGCCATGCGCTGCCATAGCCAGGCGCTGACCTTCAAGCTGAAGAAGGATGTGCCGCTGGCCGATATCGAGGCGATGATCGCGGCTGACAATGACTGGGTGAAACTCGTGCCGAACACCCGCGAGGACACGATGCGCGACCTCACGCCGGTGGCGGTCACGGGCACGCTCACCATTCCGGTGGGCCGGGTGCGCAAGCTCGCGATGGGGCCGGAGTATGTCGGCGCCTTCACCATTGGCGATCAGCTGCTCTGGGGGGCAGCGGAGCCGTTGCGGCGCATGCTGCGCATCATCATCGAGCAATGACAGGCCGTCTTGTGGCGTCAAGCCCACAGTTCGTGCAATGTTTCCGACATTCGGGGCTGGCGGAAATGTCAGCCATTGCATGAGCTTGTCAGTGTATCTACTTGATGCTATTGTGATTTCTGTCTTTCCTGCGGAAAATCGTATTTCTTGATTACTCTGCAGGCCTGCATTTGCTGGCGGCGGCTTGATTCATTGGGAGACGCCTTGAAACAATATTCACATTCCCTTGGGCGTTTCGCTCTGTCCGGGGTGGCTGCGGCTGCCATGTTCCTGGCTGCCGGCCATGCCGCGGCCCTGGGACTGGGGCGGCTGACGGTCCAGTCGGCCTTGGGTGAAACCTTGCGGGCCGAGATCGACGTCACCAGCCTCACGCCAGAAGAGGCGGCCAATCTCACTGTGCGTGTGGCGCCTCCCGACGCCTATCGCGCGGCAGGGGTCGAATACAACGCGGCGCTTACGGGCACCCGCGTCACGCTCGAACGCCGCCCCGATGGCCGTCCCTACCTGCGCGTGGTCAGCGATCGCGCCGTGCAGGAGCCTTTCGTCGACGTGATCCTGGAGTTGTCGTGGACCTCAGGCCGCCTCGTGCGCGAATACACGCTGCTCTTGGATCCGCCCACCCGCCGCGCCGCCGCGCCGGCGCCTGCCACTGCGCCGATCGTCGGCGCGCCCTCGCCAGCACCGGCCGCGCCCGCGCCTGCGCCTGAGCCCCGTCCCGCAGTGACGGCACGGCCCAGCGCGCCCGCGCCTGCGGCGGCGCCGGCTGCAGCGGCCCAGACCGACGAGTACCAGGTCCGCCGTGGAGACACGCTTTATGCGATCGCGGCGCGCGTGCAGCGTCCTGGCGTCTCCCTCGACCAGATGCTGGTCGCGCTGTACCAGGCGAACCCCCAGGCCTTCATTGGCGACAACATGAACCGGCTGCGCGCAGGCGCCCTGCTGAGCGTGCCAGGCGCAGAGCAGGCACAGTCCGTCGCGCCCAGCGAGGCGCGTCAGCTCATCCAGGCCCAGAGTGCGGACTTCAATGCCTTCCGCCAGCGCTTGGCCTCGGCGGCACAGCAGACGGCCGCGGACGAACCCACGCGCCAGGCCTCGGGTCGCGTGGAGGCAGCCGTCCAGGATCGCCGTCCCGCGGGTGATGCAGCGCCGGACCGTTTGACCCTCAGCAAGGGCGCCGTGGCTGCGGCGCCGGGGGCATCGGCAGAAGACCGCATTGCCCAAGAGCGCCAGCGTCAGGAGGCTGCCTCCCGGGTGGCCGAGTTGTCTCGCAATGTCGAGGAGCTCAAGCGCATGGCGCCGGAGGGTGCACCCGCGGCGCCGGCTCCCGCTCCGGCCGCTGCGCCGTCACCGGTTCCGGCGGTGACGGTTCCCGTCGCACCCGTGCCTGCGCCTGCGTCGCCGGCCCCCGCAGCCGAACCCCAAGTGGTGGCTCAAGCGCCTGCCTCGGAGGCGTCCGCCGCAGCCGACGCTGCCAGCGAGCCCGCAAGTGCTGCCGAGGCTCCGGCCTCCGAGCCCGCCGTGGCAGAAGCACCGGCACCTGCGCCCGCGCCTGCGCCAGCCCCCGTGCCGGTGGCGGCCGAGCCGGGCCTGATCGATGACCTGCTGGCCAATCCCATGGTATTGCCGCTGGCGGGTGGTCTGGTGGCCCTGCTCGTGGGCCTGGGCGTTTACCGTTTGCGTTCCCGGACCAAGAAAGACAGTGGTGAGACGTCCTTCCTCGAAAGCCGCCTGCAGCCCGATTCCTTCTTCGGCGCCAGCGGTGGCCAGCGCGTGGACACGAAGGACGCTTCTGGCGCGCCGTCGTCGCTGAGCTACTCGCTCAGCCAGCTCGATGCGATCGGTGACGTCGACCCCGTGGCCGAAGCCGATGTCTACCTGGCATACGGCCGCGACCTGCAGGCTGAGGAGATCCTCAAGGAGGCCATGCGCGCCAACCCGGAGCGTTTGGCGATCCGCACCAAGTTGCTCGAGGTTTACGCCAAGCGCCGCGACAGCAAGGGCTTTGAACTGTTGGCAACCCAGCTCTACGGACTCACGGGTGGCCAAGGCGAAGATTGGGCCCGGGCCCAGGAGCTGGGGCGGCAGATCGATCCCGACAATGCGCTGTACCAGCCCGGCGGAGCGCCGGCCGAATCGGCCAAGCTGCCAGAGGGCGGTTACGAACCTCTCGGCGCCAGCACCATGCCCCAGTCGGTGATGCCCACCCCGTCGAAGTTCTCCGAAGTGCCTCCGGCCAAGGGGGATGTCGATCTGGACCTCGACCTGCCGCTGGGCGACACGCCGTCGCCGACGCGGGGCTTCGACACCGAGTCCACCAAGCCCCTGGCTGCCGCACCGACCCCCGCGCAGCCTGAACCGGACGCTGGCATGTCCTTTGAGCTGCCTGAACTGCCTGCCATCGAGCCTTCACCCGTGCAGGCGCGTTCCGAAGGGCCGAGCTCTCGGTCCATGGACTTCGACCTGGGGGACATCTCTCTGGACCTGGGCTCCACGGCACCCGGCCGGGTTGCCCCGGCTGACGATCTGGAGGGCCTGGATCTGGGGGATGCCGACGAATCGGGCGACCCCATGGAGCGCAAGCTGGAATTGGCCGAGGAGTTCCGCCAGATCGGCGACCGTGAAGGTGCTCGCGAGTTGCTCCAGGAAGTGGTCTCCAAGTCCAGCGGCGCGCTGAAGGCCAAGGCCCAGAGCATGCTGGCGGAGTTGGCCTGACGCGGCCGATCTGTCCGGCCACAGGGCCAGGGGCTTCAGGCCGCCTGGCCCTTGGCATTTTCTGGGGCATGCCATTGTCGGAAGGTGGGCAGTGAGGATTGCGCTGGGCATCAGCTACCGCGGTACGGCCTATCAGGGCTGGCAGAGCCAGCCGAGCGGGCAGACCGTGCAGGACCGGCTCGAGGCCGCGCTGTCGCGCTTCGCCGGCCGCGCTGTCCAGGTGGTCTGTGCGGGCCGCACCGATGCCGGAGTCCACGGCCTGAACCAGGTGGTGCATCTGGACACCGATGTGGTCCGGGAGCCGTTCTCCTGGGTGCGTGGCACCAACACCTTCCTTCCAGTCGACATCGCCGTGCAGTGGTGTGCCAGCGTTCCCGACAGTTTCCATGCGCGCAACTCCGCTCGCGCCCGGCGCTATGCCTACCTGCTGCTGGAGTCACCCGTCCGTCCTGCGGTGGAGGCGGGAGCGGTCGGTTGGGTTTTCCGGCCGCTGGATGCCGGTGCGATGCGGGCGGCGTCGGCGTGTCTTGTGGGGGAGCACGACTTCAGTGCTTTCCGGTCCTCCGAATGCCAGGCCCGCACGCCCATCAAGACGATGCATGAGATCCGCATTGCACGCCACGGCGCTTACTGGCGCTTCGAGTTCGAGGCCAACGCCTTCCTCCATCACATGGTGCGCAATCTCATGGGCTGTCTGGTGGCCGTGGGGGCCGGTACGCGGTCTCCCGACTGGATGGCTGAAGTTCTCGCGGGGCGCGATCGCCGGCTGGCTGCGCCGACGTTTGCGCCAGATGGCCTTTACTTTCTGGGACCGCGCTACGATGCGGACCTGGAGCTTCCGTGGCGCACAGCGGCCCACGACTGGCTGCCCGGCCTTCCCGCAGAGGAATCCCCCCGATGACCTGGTCTCCCCAGCGCACCCGCATCAAGATCTGCGGCCTCACCCGAGAGGCTGACGTGGACGCTGCAGTGCAGGCCGGCGCCGATGCGATCGGCCTGGTTTTCTACCCACCCAGCCCTCGTTCCGTGACCCTGGAGCGAGCCGCAGCGCTGGCGCGGTGCTTGCCGCCGTTCGTCACGCCGGTGGGCCTGTTCGTCAATGCCTCGGCCGCCCAAGTGCGTGAGGCCTGCGAGGCCATTCCCTCTCTGCTGCTCCAGTTCCATGGCGACGAAACGCTCGAGGATTGCGAGTCCCATGGCCGGCCCTACCTGCGTGCGGCCCGGATGGCACCGGGGTTCGATTTGCTACACTTTGTCCAGCGGTTTGCCACCGCCCAGGCCGTGCTGCTGGACGCACACGTGGAGGGCTATGGTGGCGGTGGAAAGGTTTTCGATTGGTCGCTCATTCCCTCCGACGTGCCCTCTCCGGTCGTTTTGTCTGGTGGGTTGAATCCTGCAAACGTGACCGATGGGGTGCTTCAGGTCCGGCCCTGGGCCGTTGACGTGAGTTCCGGCGTCGAATCCGCCAAGGGCATCAAGGATGCCGTGGCGATGCGCCGGTTCTGCGAAGCCGTCCGCGAAGCCGATGCGCGCATCGCGGCCGCCATCGCCTGACACCTTTCACCTGAAGCCATGTTGAACTACCAGCAACCCGATGCCCGGGGGCATTTCGGCCCCTACGGCGGCTCCTTTGTCGCCGAAACCCTCACCCATGCCCTGGACGAGCTCAAGGCGGCCTATGAGCATTACCGCCACGATCCGGAGTTCCAGGCCGAGTTCCGCAGCGAACTCGCCCACTTCGTCGGCCGCCCGAGTCCCATCTACCACGCTGCGCGCCTGAGCCGCGAGTTGGGGGGCGCCCAGATCTACCTCAAGCGCGAGGACCTCAACCACACCGGCGCGCACAAGGTGAACAACACCATCGGGCAGGCCCTGCTGGCGCGCCGCATGGGCAAGCCGCGTGTGATCGCCGAGACGGGCGCCGGCCAGCACGGCGTGGCCACGGCCACGATCTGCGCCCGCTACGGCATGGAATGCGTCGTGTACATGGGCAGCGAGGACGTCAAGCGCCAGTCGCCCAACGTCTATCGCATGCACCTGCTGGGCGCGACCGTGGTGCCGGTGGAAAGCGGTTCCCGCACGCTCAAGGATGCGCTCAACGAGGCCCTGCGCGACTGGGTCACCCATGTGGAAAACACCTTCTACATCATCGGCACGGTGGCTGGTCCGGCACCGTATCCCGCCATGGTGCGCGACTTCCAGAGCGTGATCGGCGAGGAATGCCTTGTGCAGATGCCCGAGATGACCGGCCGCCAGCCCGACGCCGTGATCGCCTGCGTGGGCGGCGGCAGCAATGCCATGGGTATCTTCTACCCCTACATCCCGCATGAGTCGGTGCGCCTGATTGGCGTCGAGGCGGCCGGGGAGGGGCTGGACACCGGCAAGCATGCGGCCTCGCTGAGCGCGGGCACGCCGGGCGTGCTGCACGGCAACCGCACCTACCTGCTGCAGGACGACAACGGCCAGATCATCGAGACCCACTCCATCTCGGCCGGCCTGGACTACCCCGGTGTGGGTCCGGAGCATGCCTACCTGAAGGACATCGGCCGCGCGGAATACGTGGGCGTGACCGACAAGGACGCACTCGATGCCTTCCATCGGCTGTGCCGCACCGAGGGCATCATTCCGGCGCTCGAATCCAGCCACGCGGTGGCCTATGCCATGCAGCTTGCCGCCACGATGCGTCCGGACCAGACCCTGCTCGTGAACCTGTCGGGCCGCGGTGACAAGGACATCGGCACGGTGGCCGACCTGTCGGGCGCCGAGTTCTACTGCCGTCCGTCCTGTCGCGGGCAAAGTGTGAAGGGCGGCGACGCCCAGGTGATGAAGGGGCCCAGATGAGCCGCATCGCCGCCACCTTTGCTTGCCTGCGCGAGCAAGGCCGCAAGGCCCTTATCCCCTACGTCACTGCTGGCGATCCGTACGCCGACGTCACCCCCGAGCTGATGCTGGCCCTGGCCGAGGCCGGGGCCGACGTGATCGAACTGGGTGTGCCCTTTTCCGACCCCATGGCCGACGGCCCCGTGATCCAGAAAGCCGCCGAACGGGCGCTGGCCCGCGGCATCGGCCTGCCCCAGGTCTTCGACCAGGTGAGGGCCTTCCGTGCGCGTAACACGACCACCCCGGTGGTGCTGATGGGCTACGCGAATCCCATTGAGCGCTACGACCAGCGGCACGGAGAGGGCGCGTTCGTGCAGGCCGCGCGCGAGGCCGGCGTGGATGGCGTGCTGGTGGTGGACTACCCGCCCGAGGAATGTGAAGCCTTTGCCGCCGCCCTGCAGTCCCAGGGCCTGGACCCGATCTTCCTGCTGGCGCCGACCTCCACCGACGAGCGCATGCGGCAGGTCGGCCGGGTGGCCAGCGGCTACGTGTACTATGTATCCCTGAAGGGCGTGACGGGCGCCGGCCACCTCGACACCGCGGCCGTGGCGGAGATGGTGCCCCGCATCCGGGAGCACGTGTCCGTGCCGGTCGGTGTGGGCTTTGGCATCCGTGATGCCGATACCGCCCGGGCCGTCGCCGCGGTTTCCGATGCGGTCGTGATCGGTTCGCGCCTCGTGCAATTGCTGGAAGAACAGCCGCGCGACCGCGTGGCACAGGCCGGCCGCGAGTTCATCGCGCAGATCCGTGCCGCCCTCGACAGCCTGTAAGGAGTTCATCGATGAGTTGGCTTGAAAAACTGCTGCCCCCAAAGATCCAGCAGACCGACCCGGCCGAGCGCCGTTCGGTGCCGGAAGGGCTGTGGATCAAGTGCCCGTCGTGCGATTCGGTCCTGTACAAGACCGACCTCGAGCAGAACCACTACGTCTGCCCCAAGTGCACCCATCACCACCGGATCAATGCGAGGGCGCGGCTGGACAAGTTCCTCGATGCCGAGGGCCGCTACGAAGTCGGCCAGGAAGTCATCCCGGTCGATGCACTCAAGTTCAAGGACAGCAAGAAGTACCCCGATCGCCTGAAGGATGCGCTGGAAACCACCGGCGAAACCGATGCGCTGGTCGTGATGGGTGGTGCCGTGCTCAGCATGCCTGTGGTGGCGGCCTGCTTCGAGTTCGACTTCATGGGCGGTTCCATGGGGTCGGTGGTGGGTGAGCGTTTCGTGCGGGGCGTCGAAACCGCCGTCGAACAGAAGACCCCCTTCATCTGCTTCACCGCCACCGGGGGCGCGCGCATGCAGGAAGGCCTGCTGAGCCTGATGCAGATGGCCAAGACGAATGCGGCGCTCACCCGCCTGGCCAAGGCCAAGCTGCCCTACATCAGCGTGCTGACCGATCCCACCATGGGCGGTGTGTCGGCCAGTTTCGCCTTCGTGGGTGACGTGGTCATCGCCGAACCGAAGGCGCTCATCGGCTTCGCCGGCCCGCGGGTGATCGAGAACACCGTGCGCGAGAAGCTTCCCGAGGGCTTCCAGCGCTCCGAGTTCCTGATGCAAAAGGGCGCGCTGGACATGATCGTCGATCGGCGCGAGTTGCGTCCCACGGTGGCCCGCCTGCTGGCCATGCTGCAGCGCCAGCCGGCCGACGCCGTGGCCTGACGCGTTCAAGCTGCGGTTTCGGGGCCGGCTTCGTGCCGGCCCTTTGCATTCACTGTCATTGACACTGCGGCCATCCGGGCAACCGTCTGGCCGCTTACCATCGCTCCATGAGTTCCCCCACGACATTGGCCGACTGGCTGGCGCACTGCGAGCGCCTGCATCCGAGCACCATCGATCTCACGCTGGAACGCGTGCAGGCGGTGGCCACCCGGCTGAAGCTCCAATTCGACTGTCCGGTGGTGACGGTGGCCGGCACCAACGGCAAGGGCTCCACCTGCGCCATGCTGGAGGCCATCGCGCTACAGGCGGGCTACCGCACCGGCGTCTACACCTCGCCCCACCTCGTGCATTTCGAGGAGCGCTGCCGCATCCGAGGCGAGGTGGTGGCCGCCGAGGCCCTGCTGCCGCATTTCGAGGCGGTGGAGGCCGCCCGCGAAGGGCAGGGTCTGACGTATTTCGAGTTCACCACCCTTGCCATCCTGCGGCTGATGTCGCAGGCGGCACTCGACCTCGTGGTGCTGGAAGTGGGCCTGGGCGGGCGCCTGGATGCGGTCAACGTGATCGATGCCGACTGTGCTGTCATCACCAGCATCGATCTGGACCACATGGACTACCTGGGCCCCGACCGCGAGAGCATCGGACGCGAAAAGGCAGGCATCATGCGCGCCGGGCGGCCGGTGGTGGTGAGCGACCCCATGCCGCCACGCAGTGTGCTCGATCACGCCCAGGCGCTGGGGGCCGACCTGCACCTGTCCGGACGTGACTTCCGCTACAGCGGCGACCGCCAGCAATGGAACTGGTCGGGCCGCCATCGCCGCTACAACGCCATGGCCTACCCGGCACTGCGCGGAGCCAACCAGTTGCTCAATGCCTCCGGCGTGCTGGCGGCCTTCGAGACCCTGCACGAGCGTCTGCCCCTCAATGCCCAGGCCGTGCGAAATGGCCTGGCCATGGTGGAACTGCCCGGGCGGTTCCAGATCATTCCGGGCCAGCCCACGCTGGTGCTGGATGTGGCCCATAACCCGCACGCGGTGGCCACGCTGGCCGAGAACCTCGACCAGATGGGCTTCTTCCCTCGCACGCATGCCGTGTTCGGCGCGATGGCCGACAAGGACGTCAATGCCATCCTGCTGCGCATGCACCCGTTGATCGATGCCTGGTACTTCACCGACCTCCCCACGGGCCGAGCCCTGCCGGGCGTCGACTTGAAGCGTCGGTGGGAGGCCTTGCCGGCTCGACCGGGTGGCGCGGCCGCCTCGGCCTCCTGCCATCCGAGCCCGCTCGATGCGCTGCAGACAGCCCTCGGCGCAGCAGACCCGACTGATAGAATCCTGGTCTTCGGCTCCTTCTTCACCGTGGGGGGCGTGCTGCAGGACGGCCTGCCCCGCCTGGCGGCCCGGCACCTGGGCTGACCAGGGCCAACTTCCGAGACGCATGGGTCTGCTCTCCATCTTCAAACGCAATGCCGCCTCGAGCGAGGCTCCGGCTCCCAGGCCGGGCAGCGAGGACAGCATCGAGCAGGCACGTGCGCGAGCCCGTCATCGCCTCATCGGCTCGGTCGTGCTGGTCGTGGCTGCGGTGATCGGCTTCCCATTGCTATTCGAGACCGAACCGCGTCCGTTGCCCACCGACCTCCCCATCGAGATTCCGGCGCGCGACATGGCGTCGCCTCGACCGGCAGCGCAGCCCGCTGCCCCTGAAGCCCAGACCGCACGACCCTCTGAACGCACGGTGATCGAGGAGACGGCAGCCCAGGCAGGTCGCGACGTGCCGGAGCCGGTCACGGCGGCACCCGCGCCCACCACCGCTGCGCCATCGCCTGCACCTGCGCCTGCGCCTCCCGCTGTGGTGGCGCGCCCGTCACCCGCGCCGCCTCCCGCACCAGCGCCCGCACCAGCCCCGCCTGCCCGCGCTGCCGAGACCGAAGCCGCCCGGGCGCGCGCCCTGCTCGAGGGCCGACCCGCCGCTGCCGCGCAGCCCGAGGCCGCCGGCCGCTTCGTCGTCCAAGTGGGGGCCTTCAGCGAAACGGCCAGCGCCCGCGACGCCCGTGCCAAGGCCGAGAAACTCGGTCTGAAGACCTACACCCAGGTGGTCGAGACGTCGGCCGGCCAGCGCATCCGCGTGCGGGTCGGGCCCTTCACCTCGCGCGAGCAGGCCCAGCAGGCCGCCGACAAGCTCAAGGCAGCCGGCCTGCCCGGTGCCGTCCTCACGCTGTAAGCCATGAGCATCCTCGGCTGGGTCGACATCGCCCTCATCACTTTGCTGCTGGTTTCGGTGGTGCTGGGCATCATCCGCGGCCTGGTGTTCGAGGTGCTGGCCCTGGCGGGCTGGGTGGTGGCCTTCTTTGCTGCGCAATGGATCACGCCCCTGTGGAGCGCGGCCGTGCCGATCGGCACGCCTGGCTCGGCGGTCAATCATGTCGCCACCTTTGCCGTCGTCTTCATCGCCACGCTCTTCGTCTGGGGGCTGCTGGCCTGGCTGATCAAGAAGCTGGTGCACGCCAGTGCGCTGAGCCTGCTGGACCGGCTGATGGGCGCGGCCTTCGGGCTGGTCCGTGGCGTGCTGATCGCGCTGGTCGTGGCCCTGCTCGTGACCTGGACGCCCCTGGCGCGCAGCGAGCCCTGGCAGGAATCGCACGGGGCGGAACTGCTGCAGCAGATGCTCCAAGGCCTCAAGCCCCTCATGCCTCGCGAGCTGGCCGACCGGCTCGCCCCCCGTTGAAGTCTCTGTTGGAAGGTAAACCATGTGCGGCATCGTGGGCGTCATCTCGAAGACGCCGGTCAACCAGCTGATCTACGACGCGCTGCTGCTGCTGCAGCATCGCGGCCAGGACGCGGCGGGCATCGTCACGGCGATGGACACCAAGTTCTTCATGCACAAGGCCCGCGGCATGGTGCGCGACGTCTTCCGCACCCGCAACATGCGCGCTCTGCCCGGCACCGTAGGCCTGGGCCAGGTGCGCTACCCCACGGCCGGCAATGCCTACAACGAGGAAGAGGCCCAGCCCTTCTACGTGAACGCGCCGTTCGGCCTGGTGCTGGTGCACAACGGCAACCTCACCAACGCCCATGCGCTGCGCAAGGAGCTGTTCGCCATCGATCGCCGCCACCTGAACACCGAGAGCGACTCGGAAGTGCTGCTCAACGTGCTGGCCCACGAGCTGGAGCTGGCGGCGCGTGACCTGCCGCTGTCGCCCGAGGAGGTGTTCAAGGCCGTGCGTGGCGTGCACAAGCGCATCAAGGGTTCTTACGCCGTGGTCTGCCTGATCGCGGGCTACGGCCTGCTGGCCTTCCGCGACCCCTACGGCATCCGCCCGCTGTGCTACGGCCAGGCCGACCTGCCCGAAGGCCCCGAGGTGATGGTGGCCAGCGAATCGGTGGCACTGGAAGGGACGGGGCATCGTTTCGTCCGCGACGTGGCGCCTGGCGAGGCCCTCTTCATCGACCTCAACGGCCAGGTGCACGCGCAGCAGTGCGCCGAGCATCCCAGCCTCCACCCCTGCGTGTTCGAGTTCGTCTATCTCGCCCGCCCGGACTCCATCATCGACGGCATTTCGGTTTACCAGGCGCGGCTGAACATGGGCGAGACGCTGGCCCAGCGACTGATCTCGACCATGCCGCCTAGCGAGATCGACGTCGTGATCCCCATCCCCGAATCGAGCCGTCCCTCGGCCATGCAACTGGCGCAGAAGATCGGCAAGCCCTATCGCGAGGGCTTCGTGAAGAACCGCTACGTGGGCCGCACCTTCATCATGCCGGGCCAGGGCGTGCGCCGGAAATCCGTGCGCCAGAAGCTCAATGCCATGCCCCAGGAGTTCAAGGGCCGCAACGTGCTGCTGGTGGACGACTCCATCGTGCGCGGCAACACCTCGCGCGAGATCGTGCAGATGGCCCGCGAAGCAGGCGCCCGCAAGGTCTACATGGCCTCGGCCGCGCCGCCGGTGCGCTACCCCAATGTCTACGGCATCGACATGCCCACCAAGAGCGAGCTGATCGCCCACGATCGCAGCATCGAGGAGATCCGCGAGTTCATCGGCGCCGACGCCCTGATCTACCAGGACGTGGCGGCGATGAAGAAGGCCGTGGGGTCGCTCAACACCGGCCTCGACGGCCTGGAGGCCTCGTGCTTCGATGGGCAGTACATCACCGGCGACGTGAGTGCCGAAGACTTCGCGGCCATCGAGACCCAGCGCACCTCGCAGGGCGAGGAAGAGGAATCTGGCCGCACCCGCCTGGCGCTGCAGAGCGCGGGCGACGCCTGAAGGGGAGGGGTGATGAGCGACAAGCCCGGCATCCCCCGCGTGGACCTGCCCCCCGATGTCCGCCTGGACACCCTGGCGGTGCGCGAGGGGCTGCCTGCCACGCCCTGGGGCGAGAACTCCGAGGCGCTCTTCCTCACGAGCAGCTTCGTGCACCCGGACGCTGCCACGGCGGCCGCACGGTTTGCCAACGAGGAAGAAGCCTTCGTCTACACGCGCTTCACCAACCCCACCACGATGATGATGGAGCGGCGGCTGGCGGCCCTGGAAGGGGCCGAGGCCTGCATCGCCACCTCCAGTGGCATGTCGGCCATCCTGCTGCTCGTGATGGGCCTGCTCAAGGCGGGCGACCACGTCATCTGCTCGCAAAGCGTGTTCGGCTCGACCATCAAGCTGCTGGGCGGCGAGATGGCGAAATTCGGCGTCGAGACCACCTTCGTCTCCCAGACCGACGTGGCCCAATGGCGTGCGGCGCTCAAGCCCAACACCCGGTTGCTCTTTGCGGAGACACCCACCAACCCGCTCACCGAGGTCTGCGACATCGCCGCACTGGCCGGCATCGCCCACGGCGCCGGGGCCTGGCTGGCGGTGGACAACTGCTTCTGTTCGCCGGCGCTGCAGCAACCCATTCCGCTGGGCGCCGATTTCGTCATCCACTCCGGCACCAAGTACCTCGACGGCCAGGGGCGCGTGATCGCCGGGGCGGTGTGCGGCCCGCAAGCCGAGATCGAGGGCAAGCTCGTGCCCTTGATGCGCAGCGCCGGCATGTGCCTGTCGCCCTTCAATGCCTGGGTGGTGCTCAAGGGCCTGGAAACGCTGTCCATCCGCATGAGGGCCCAGAGCGAACGCGCGCTGGCTCTGGCGCAATGGCTCGAGACGCACCCGCAGGTCGAGCGCGTCTACTACCCCGGCCTGGCCTCGCACCCGCAGCACGAGCTGGCCATGCGCCAGCAGAACGGGCGGGGCGGGGCGGTGCTGTCCTTCATCGTGAAGGGCCAGGCCCAGGGCGGGCCCGAACGGGCGCGCCGGCACGCCTTCCATGTGATCGACAGCACCCGCATCTGCTCGATCACCGCGAACCTCGGTGACACCAAGACCACCATCACCCACCCGTCCAGCACCTCGCACGGGCGCCTGAGCGAGGACCAGCGCCTGGCCGCCGGCATCACCCAGGGCCTGATCCGTGTGGCCGTGGGCCTGGACGACGTCCAAGACCTGCAGGCCGACCTTCAGCGTGGCCTTGACACCCTGACCGCATGACCCAAGTCCGCACCCGCTTTGCGCCGTCCCCGACGGGCTTCATCCACCTGGGCAACATCCGCTCGGCCCTGTATCCGTGGGCCTTCGCGCGCGCCCACCAGGGTGTCTTCATCCTGCGCATCGAGGACACCGACCTCGAGCGGTCCTCGCAGGCTGCGGTGGACGTGATCCTCGAGGGCATGAAATGGCTGGGCCTCGACCCGGACGAGGGCCCCTACTACCAGATGCAGCGCATGGACCGCTACAAGGCGGTGGTTGCACAGATGCTGGAGCAGGGGCTGGCTTACCGCTGCTACATGTCGCCAGCCGAGCTGGATGCGCTGCGCGAACGCCAGATGGCCGCCAAGCAGAAGCCTCGCTACGACGGCACCTGGCGCCCCGAACCAGGCAAGACCCTGCCGCCGGTGCCCCCGGGCGTGCAGCCGGTGATCCGGTTCAAGAACCCCATCGGCGGTGCCGTGGTGTGGGACGACAAGGTCAAGGGCCGCATCTCGATCAGCAACGACGAGCTCGACGACCTCGTGATTGCCCGGCCCGACGGCACGCCCACCTACAACTTCTGCGTGGTGGTGGACGACATCGACATGGCCATCACGCACGTGATCCGTGGCGACGACCATGTCAACAACACGCCGCGCCAGATCAACATCTTCCGGGCGCTCGGCCAGGAACCGCCGGTGTACGCCCACCTGCCCACCGTGCTGAACGAGCAGGGCGAGAAGATGAGCAAGCGCAACGGCGCCAAGCCGGTCACGCAATACCGCGACGAAGGCTACCTGCCCGATGCGATGGTCAACTACCTCGCTCGCCTGGGCTGGAGCCATGGCGACGACGAGATCTTCTCGCGCGAGCAGTTCCTGCAGTGGTTCGACCTCGACCACCTGGGCAAGAGCGCGGGCCAGTTCGACGAGGCCAAGCTGCGCTGGGTGAATGCCCAGCACCTCAAGATGACCGAGGACGCAACGCTGGTGCCGCTGGTGCGCGAGCAACTGGCACGCCTGGGCCTGCAAGGCGGTGATGACGCGACCCTGACGCGCATGTGCGGGCTCTTCAAGGACCGCTGCAGCACCACCGTGGAACTGGCGCAATGGCTGGCGATGTACTTCGCGCCGGTGCAGCCCGGCGCTGAAGACCAGGCCGCCCACATCACCGAAGCCGTGAAGCCAGCGCTGCGCACGCTGCGCGACAAACTCGCCACGGTGGCGTGGGAGAAGGCGGCGATCCAGCAGGCCATCAAGGAGAGCATCGGCGCCCATGGGCTGAAGATGCCGCAACTGGCCATTCCCGTGCGTGTGCTGGTGTGCGGCCGGGCCCAGACGCCGTCGATCGATGCGGTGCTCGAGCTGTTTGATCGCCAGTCCGTGATCGACCGCTTGCAAGCCTGAGAAATTTCGGTATATACTTTCGGTCTCGCTTGAACGGCGCGACGCAAACAGAAGTCAGCGATGATTTCTGGCACCTCGTAGGGGGTATAGCTCAGCTGGGAGAGCGCTTGCATGGCATGCAAGAGGTCAGCGGTTCGATCCCGCTTACCTCCACCAACAGGGTGGCGCGCGGTTCAAGTAGTACGAAGATCTTGACCCCTTCGTCTAGAGGCCTAGGACACGACCCTTTCACGGTTGTAACAGGGGTTCGAATCCCCTAGGGGTCGCCAAGTTTGGCAGCGCTTGCGGAGCAATCCGGGATGCTGCCCCGACGCGGAGTGGTAGTTCAGTTGGTTAGAATACCGGCCTGTCACGCCGGGGGTCGCGGGTTCGAGTCCCGTCCACTCCGCCAAGAAATCCAAGCGGGGCAATCACTTAGCGGTGGTTGCCCCGTTTGCTTTTTTGCATTGGCCGAGTCGTCCATCCGACAATGATGGGATCGCTGCTGTCACAGCGCTGGCAGTAGCGGCCCTCTAAGGACGGGGCTACCAGTCTTGCGTTCTTTCAGCCCGTCAAATAGGGTTGTGCGGCTGCGACCCGCGCGGCGTCCGGCGCGCAACGGGTTCCAGTCGCGGGAGTTCACGATCGTGCACAAGGACGTTGGCGAAATCGTTGAGGCCTTTCAGAGGGCCGCATCGCTGTCGGACGTGGAGGCGGTCTGCCGTTGGCAGTGCGGGGCGCTGGGCTTTGATCGTTTCATCTTTGCGATGCGGGTCCCGACCCAGTTTGCCGACGCACAGCTCCTGATGATCAATGGCTACCCTGACGGTTGGGTGGAGCACTACTTTGCTCAGGGCTATGCACCGCACGATCCTGTGATGATCCATTGCGCCAAGCATGTGGTGCCTGTGGCATGGCATGCGCTGCGTGCGAAAGGCAGCGGTCTTGCCGGGCAGGTGATGGGGGAGGCGGGGGAGCATGGCCTGCGTGATGGCGTGACAGCGCCCGTTCACAGCCCCCAGGGCGAAATGGGAGTTCTCAGTTTTGCCGTGGGGCGCTCACCTGCAGAGTCCAAGGACATCGTGACGCAGGCTGCAGCCCACGTACAGCTGCTTTCGGCCTACGTTCACGAGACGGTCCGGCGCGTGGCGGGGCTGTCGCAGCTCAAGGCGCAATCCCCCCTCAGTGGACGCGAGGAGGATTGCCTGCGCTGGGCCGCTGACGGCAAGACGACCTGGGAGATCGCGCAGATCCTCCATCTTTCAGAGCGCACCGTGAACTTCCACCTGAACAATGCCGTCCAGAAGCTGGATGCGCGGAACCGCCAGCACGCCGTGGCCAAGGCCGCACTGCAGGGGCTCGTTCAGCCCTGGCCGTTCTGAAGGCGCTCTGACGCAAGGGCAGACCCGGGCTGCCTTGGCTGCACATGGTCAGGTGCATGGAGGTGCAGGCGTTGTCGGTCCTGTCGTGCCGTCCTCAACGAATCCACGCTGCACTTCGGGAAAGATCGCCCCCAACACTGTCAACTGTCAGATTCGACAGTAGCGTTTGGCCGGAAGGTCCTCAGAATCGCAAGCGCCGGTCTAGACCGAGCACAGACACGCCCTCGGTCCGATGTCGTGTGGCGCACCCGCCCTGTGCTTGCCTGCCGCACCATGCCCGATGAAGATTCTGCTGATCGACGATCACCCGCTGTTTGCCTTCGGCTTCGCCCAGGCGCTTTCCAGCCATGCGCCAGACATGGATGTGTTGACAGCGTCATCGCTTGAGCAGGGGGCTGAACTGGTCGCGCAGCATGCTGACCTGACGCTGGTCCTCATCGATTACCGACTGGGTGGCGCTGATGGTCTCGAGGCTCTGGTGCGGTTGGGGCGGCAATGCCCATGGTTGGGAAGGGTGCTCATCTCTGGCCAAGAAGACCCATCGCTGCAGATGCTGGCCCGCCGCGCAGGTGCCGTGGGTTTCCTGGGCAAGTCCCTGCCTATCGAAGACGTCATTCGGGCGCTCCATACCATGGCGGACGGAGGGATCTTCTTCGACCACGGCAGTGATCGGGCAGAGCGGGAGGCAGGTTCTTCAGCGCTATCAATGCGCCAGCTGGAGGTGCTGAACCTGGTGTCGCAAGGTTTGCCGAACAAGCGTATCGCCAGCCAGCTCGGCATCACCGAACGCACCGTCAAGCTGCATGTGGCGGCCCTGCTGGAGCGCCTGCGGGCCGATAACCGGACCCATCTGCTCGTGAAGGCGCGCGAGCGAGGGCTGCTGTGATTCCGGCCTTCATCCGCCGTGCCGAACCTGACCAGGTCGAACACCTGATGCAGATCACCCCGATCGTGGCGGCTGGGGCCACGCTGGGCGCCTTGTTCGTCTGGATGCATTTCGCCTCCGTTGCCGAGGGAGCATCGATCGATGCGTGGTTCGCCGGGTTCGCGCTGATCTCTGCCGCCCGGATCGCGGCCAGCGTGTGCTTCCTGAAGCGGCGACCCGCTACCAGCCGCTATCGGCTCTGGCTGGTATGGGCCGCCGCGGGTGCCCTGGCACATGCTTCCTGCTGGATCGTGTTCCCGATCCTGGTCACCCAGCCGGGCAACGCGGCAGCAGAGACCATCCTGCATGTGGTGGTGGCTGCCATTGCCATGGGAGCCACCATGCACCTCGCCGGCTTCTATTCCCTGCTGGTCACTTATGTCTTGTTCACGCTGGTGCCGCTGATCCTGAGGGACTTGCATATCGGTGGCGCAGAACACCTCACGCTGGCGGGACTGTGTGTGATCATCGCGCTCTATTCGTTGCTGACCAGCGGCGGCCACGCGCGGGCCCTGGCGCAGATGCTCGCTCAGCGCCGGCAGAACGCCGCACTCATCCTGGCCCTCAAGAAGGAGAACAAGGCGGCCATCGAGGCGCGCGAACTCGCAGAGCAGGCCAATGCCTCCAAGGCGCGTCTCTTCGCCGCGGCCAATCACGACCTTCGTCAACCGCTGCATGCAGCCGGCTTGCTGGCAGCCTCGCTCACGCGAGCGCGGTCGCTCGACGAGGTCAGGCCGGTGGCGCAACGTATCGGTTCATGCATCGACAGCCTGGGCGACCTGGTGGATGCGATGCTGGAGCTGTCGCAGCTGGACAGCGGCGCCGTGAAGCCGCAGATCGACCGGTTCGAACTCGGTGGCCTGATCGGCCAAGTGATCAACGCCAATGAGCCTCAGGCCAGCACGAAAGGACTCGCGCTGCGAGCGGACCAGACCCCCGTGTGGGTGAGGTCGGACCGAAAGATGATCTTGCGCGTACTGTCCAATCTCGTGAACAACGCCGTCCGCTACACCCGAGCCGGCCAAGTGCAGGTACGTTGGCGGGAGGAGGGGGACAGTGTAGTCGTGTCGGTGTGCGATACCGGTCCGGGTATCCCTGCGGACAAGCTGCCGCGCATCTTCGAGGAGTTCTACCAGGTCGACAACCCCGCGCGCGACCGGCAGCGCGGCCTGGGGTTGGGCCTGGCCACATCGCAGCGCATCAGCGACAACCTCGGGCTGGGTCTGACCGTGCGATCGGAACTGGGCGTGGGTAGTGAGTTCTCCTTTGTTCTGCCCGTGAACCGAGTGCAGGAAGGGCAGAGCCGGGAGATGGAGGCGATCGAACTCGGCGAGGGGTTTTCGGCGCGCCGCGTGCTGGTGGTGGAGGACGACACCGAGTCCCGCGAGGCTGTGGAGCTGGTCCTGCTGCGCTGCGGTTGCGACCTGTCCGTCCAGACAGCCACGGATTTCGACGAGGCGCTCCGACAGGTCGAGCAAGGTTTCGTCCCGGAGTTGATCCTGACGGATCAGCGTCTTGGTGCACAGATGGATGGGCTGACACTCATTCAGGTGCTTCGCGAACGCTTGGGTCGGCCGGTGCCCGCGATCCTCATGACGGGCGACGCCACCACCAACACGGTGCGCCGCGACAACCACGGGAAGACCGTGGTGCTGAGAAAGCCCATCAAGGCAGTGCAACTCCGGTCCATCCTGGAGGGAGCCTTCGAGTCGGCCTTGCGATCGCCTGCACGGGGTTGGTCAGAAGAACCGCAGCAGCACCGGCGTGCCGTAGGAGCCTGAGGCCGCCGCTCGATGCGCCTCGACGGCACGCTCGGGCTCGAAGACGGCGCCGATGAGCGGCTTGTAGCACCCCATGCGCGTCATCTCGACCAGCTGCTCGAGGTCACTGCACCGCTCCTCTGCGATGCCGGCGATCACGCGCCGCCGGCTGTACAGCGAGTGCCAGGGCGCGGTCAGCATCTCCGGCAGCGATGCCTGCAGCCGTATACAGCGCCCCCCTTGCCTCGCCGCCTGCAGCGTCTTCGACAGCGGATTCGAGCACGCCACGTCGAACAGCACGTCGAAGGCCGATCGGCGAACGGTGAAGTCTTCACGTGTGTAATCGATCACCTCATCAGCCCCCAGAAACCGCACATGTCCGGCGTTGCGGGCGCTGCACACTCCCGTCACGTGCGCGCCCGCCGCGTGTGCGAGCTGCACCGCCGCGCTCCCCACGGCACCGGACGCGCCGTTCACCAGGATCCTGTCACCTGAGCTCAGGCCAGCACGGCGTAACAAGCTGAGGGCGGCCGTACCCCCAAAGGGCAAAGAGGCGGCCTCCTCGAAGCTCAGGTCTTCCGGTTTCGTGCAGACGAGTGAGGACTGGGCGACACACACGTAGGCGGCATGTGCACCCATGCGCATGCCGCTCATGCCAAAGACCGCATCGCCTACGCGCCATCGGCTCACGCCCGGGCCCACCGCGACGACAGTGCCGGCAAAAGCACTCCCCAGCACCGGCTGCCGGGGTCGATGGAATCCGTAGAGGACGCGAAACGGCAGTCCGAAGCCGTTGGGCACGTCCTGACCGCGGATACGCAGGTCCGCCGAGGTGACTGCACTCGCCGCGACACGAACCAGAAGTTCGCCCTGACGGGGCGAAGGGCGCTGCACCTCCGCACACCGCAGGCGTTCCGGTGGGCCGAACCTGTCAAAGACAACCGCCCGCATACGGTGCGGCAAGTCACTCATGAACGCCTTGACGCGGGGCCGGGCAGTTGAGGGGGTGTCGCATCGCGGATCCTGTGAAGTTTTCCGGGGCCATATCGTGGGGGGTACGCACGCTGGTGGCAATAGACCCAAAGGGACATGCACTGAAGGACTATGGTCGATGCGTTCGTGTTTTTCTAGCATCTCGCGTCTTGGATCACCATTGCAAGGACAGACGCGTGCAGACACACCCTCCTTCCCCCGGCACTTCCGGCGGGCTCGCCGCCGCGCGGACCCGAAAGGCACTCATCCTGATGGCATTCGGCGCGATCGGCCTCGCTGGTTGCGGCGGCGGCGGTGGCGGCTCGGACAACAATCCCCCACCAGCGCCACCACCTGGGCCGCAGCCGGTACAACTCACGGTGACCAAGACCGGTACAGGTACCGTCCAGTCGCAGCCTGCAGGCATCGACTGCGGCAGCACCTGCCAGGCCACCTACGATCCCGACACCCGCGTGACGCTGACGGCCACGCCAGGGCAAGGTCAAACCTTCTCGGGGTGGGGCGGGGCCTGTGGCGGCACGACACCCACCTGCGCGGTGACGCTCGCGCAGTCGCAGTCCGTCACGGCGGCCTTCGCGCCAAGTGCCGGAGCGACCAACTACACGCTGAGCGTGACCATCAACGGCAACGGGCAGGTGACGTCGCAGCCCGCAGGCATCAGCTGCGGCGCCAGCTGCACGGCCCCGTACGCGTCGGGCACCTCGGTCACGCTCACGGCCGCGCCCGCTGCGGGACAGACCTTCACGGGATGGGGCGGCGCATGCGCCGGATCCGCATCCACATGCACGGTCTCGCTCACTCAGAATCGCAACGTCGTTGCGAGCTTTGTCGTCCAGGCCTCGATCCCCACCTGGGGCACTGCACAGCTGCTGGAGTCGAGCAACGACTTCAATGTGACCACGAGCGGCGAGGTCTACCAGATCAACGCCATCGCGCCGAACGGCAACGCCATGGTGATCTGGCAGCAACCGGACGGTTTGCCCAACGGCGGCGTCAGCAAGGTCTTCTCGCGGCTGTACGTGGCTGGACAGGGCTGGCAGCCGGCAGTGCAAGTCCCCAATCTGTCTGATTTCAGCAACCGTCGACTCGTCGGTGGCCGGCTCTTCCTCAGCAGCCAAGGCGTTGCGACGTGGGTTCGCCCCAACATGGACGCTCGCCGCTACACAGTCGCGGGTGGCTGGAGTGCACCCCTCATTCCGCCCAACAAGCCAACAGGTTCGGGCGAGCTGAGCGGTGGTGTGATGGACAGCGCAGGCAACGTCGGCCTGGTCACTGTGGGCAGCGACGTCTACAACATCACGCTGTTGGCCAACGGCCAGTGGGGACCCTGGGCGCGTGTGGATGCCAGCGGATCGCTGGACACCGACGTGGCCGACATCGCCCGAAGCAGCAACGGAAGTGCGATGGCCGTGTGGGCGGAGCGCAACCCTGGCGACAGCAACTACAGCATGAAGGCTGCGCGGTATGACCCCACGCAGGGCTGGCAGGCGCCGGTGACGATCGACAATAGCTTTGACAACGTCAGCACGAGTGATCCACCCCGGGTGGCGATGGATGCCGCGGGCAATGCGCTGGCGGTGTGGCGCCAGGGGAACTCGGTGTGGGTCAGCACCTTCAACCCTGCGACCGGCTGGGCGGCTCCCAGCGCTCACGACACTGGGGCGCTGTCGACCTTCGCCTTGCGCATCCGACTGGCGATGACGCCTGATGGCCGGGCCATCATGGCCTGGCAGAGCGGGGTCTTTGCGATCAAGACGATGACCTTCACACCGGGCGCTGGCCTGAGCACGCCGGTGGTGGCCACGCCGTATGCAATCGATCGCGAACTGAGCCTCGACGATCAGGGCCGCGCCGTACTGGTTTACGTGGCGGTCGAGCAGTGGCCCAACCCCACCTCGACGGAGATCAGCGTCTACGCGCGGCGGCTGAACTGGGGCCAGGCCTGGGGAGCACAATCGCTGCTGGAAACCCAGCCCGGAGGCATCAAGTCGGGTCTGGCGGTGTCCTTCAATGCGGCGGGGCAGGGTGTCGCCACCTGGGCGCAGAATGACTCGGCCACATCGGACGTGCGCAACAGTTTGTGGGGCAACGTCCTGCGTTAACCTGCAAGGAGGGGCGGCCATGTGCCGCCCCGCGAACACATCATGAATCCTGGCGATCTGCTGGTGCATTACCTGAAGGCCTATGAGGCCAAGGATCTGCCCACCATTGAAACCCTTTTGGCCGACCAGGTGCGGCTGCAGGACTGGAATCTGACCGCACTTGGCAAAGCGGCCGTCCTCGCCGAAACGGAGAAGAACTTCAACGACGCGAAGCATCTGCGGATCGACATCCTGCGCGTCTATGCGATCGGCCGCCACGCGGCGGCCGAGCTGCGCATCCTCGTGAACGAGACGATCGAACTGAATGTGGTGGACGTCATCTCGCTCGACGAGCAGGGCAAGGTGGATGCCATCCGAGCCTACAAGGGGTAGCCTATCGCATGCCCTGATCTGTGAGCGGTAGACCACCGCGCTCGCCGCATGCGCAGGGTCTCCGCAGGGTGCCACTGCCTGAATAGGCAGATCGGTACGACAAGGGCGGGTTCACAATGCAGAGCGTCCGACATCCGAAAGAACGTGGGGGTCGCCTGGATGAAGCTGCTGCTGGTCGACGACCATCCCCTGTTTGGTGTGGGCTTTGCTCACGCGCTGACGCATGCTCGCCCCGGCATCTCGGTGCTGACGGCGCTGGGACTGGACCACGGGCTGGCCGTTGCCACCTCGCACCCGGATGTCGACGTGGTGTTGATCGACTACCGACTCGCCGGCGCCGACGACGGGCTGGAAGGTTTGCGGCGGTTCGGTTCGGCGCACCCCCTGGTGGCTCGCGTGCTGATCTCGGGTCAGGAAGACGCGACGTTGTCCATGCGTGCGCGCGCTGCGGGTGCGGCCGGATTCCTGGGCAAATCGCTCACCATTGAGCAGTTGCTTGCCGCCCTGGATCGTGTCTGCCAGGGTGGTGAGTGCTTCGATGCCGTTACCTCGGTGAGAAACGCTGCGGCGGTGTCGCCCACAGCGCGGCAACTCGAGGTCATGGGTCTGCTGGCCCGGGGGATGCCCAACAAGCGCATTGCACTTGAACTGGGTATCGCCGAACGGACGGTTAGGTTTCACGTGACGACCCTGTTCGAGATGCTGGACGCCCGCAATCGCACCCATCTGCTCGTGCGCGCTCGCGAAAAGGGGCTGATCTAGATGGCGGCCTACCTTTCCATGCAGCCTGCGCAGACGTCTGACGAGGACCTCGATCAGCTCGACCGGCTGGTGCGCACGACGCCCTGGGCCTGGCTGCTCAGCACGGTCGGTGCGCTCGTATGCTACCTGCAGTACATGGACCGTCCAGGCGCTGGCTTGCTCACCGTCTGGCTGGTGGCATTCTGTGCTGTGAGTGCGGGACGGTTGGTGGCTTCGCTGGTGGTGATGTCGGCCTCGCCGGAGCCGCGTCGCTCGCGTACCTGGGTGCATGGGTGGCTTGTCAGCACCTGGGTTCACGCCCTGCAATGGGGGCTGCTGCCGCTGGTCGTCTGGACGCCAGGGCCCGCCGAGGCCGAGGCCGTTCTCCACATGACCCTGGCTGCCATTGCGATGGGAGGAGCCGTGCGGCTTCCAGGCTTCTTCCGCACGCTGGTGGGACACGTGACCTGCGTCCTGGCACCACTGGTGCTAAGGGACCTGCTCGTGGGAAGCACCTCACAATGGCTGATGGCCCTGATGGCCTTCCTCATCGGAGCCTATGCCATCATCAGCGGACGCAATCAGGCGCGTTCACTGCGGGAGATCCAGGCTCAGCGTGCCCGGAACGCGCAACTCATCGAGGCCTTGCGGCAGGAGAATGCGCGCAGTGAAGCAGCGCGCAAGGCGGCCGAGGCGGCCAGCGAAGCGCGCTCGCGTTTCTTTGCCGCGGCGAATCATGACCTGCGCCAGCCACTGCATGCCATGGGACTGCTGGCCCAGACCCTTCATCGCCGCAGTGCAGCGGTCGATGTGGATGAAGTGGCCCGGCATCTCATGGAATGTGTGGACGGCATGGCCGATGTGGTGGACGACCTTCTGGACATCACGAGGCTCGACGTCGGGCACCTCCAACCGCATTGGTCGATCTTCGATCTGCGCGTGATGCTGGAGGAGTGTTGCCGCCCGTACCAGGCCATGGCGCGGGACAAGGGGCTCGTTTTCGATCTGTCGGCCGAGTCGGTGAGCGTTCGCAGCGATCGAACGCTGTTGACGCGGCTGGTGTCCAACCTTCTGTCCAACGCGGTCCGGTACACATGCGCGGGGGTGGTACGACTCCAGGCGCGTGCGGACGGCACATGGGTCGATCTGCGGGTGGAGGACACCGGCATTGGGATTGCAGCCGAGCATCTGCCACGCATCTTCGAGGAGTTCTACCAGGTGGGCAATCCGGCGCGGGATCGACGGTTGGGCCTGGGCCTGGGCCTGGCCACGGTCAAGAGGCTGGGCGAGTTGCTCGGGCTCGGCGTGTCGGTGGACTCGGCGCCAGGGCGCGGGAGTGTTTTTGTCCTCAAGCTCCCGCTCGCACCTGCGGAATCGCCCGCGAGCAGAACAGCCGATCCTTCACTGGTGGCTCAGCCCTTGGTGAATGAACGTCGGATCCTCGTCGTTGAGGACGATGCCGATTCGCGAAGCGCTCTGGTGCGCCTGCTCGGGTCCTGGGGGTGTGATGCAAGGGGGGTGCCGGGACTCGCGGAAGCTCATGGCTTGCTGGTTGCCGGCTACGAACCGGATGCATTGATCGCTGATCTGCGCCTTGCCGATGGAGCGAGTGGTATCGATGCCGTGCGGGCTCTGCGCGCAGCACTTGCCCGGGATCTTCCTGCGGTCATCGTGACCGGGGATGCGGGCAGTGAACAGGCCAAGGCAGCCAGCGCAGCTGGTCTGACGGTTGCAGTCAAGCCGTTGAGGGCGCGGCAACTGCGGGCCTTCCTCTACCAGGCTCTCGCGACGTCGTGACGGTCTCGGCTGCCTACTAAGGCTATTGCCACCTCTTGGGCAGCTCCCTAGCATGCCTGGCAAGACGGCTGTGCTGCGCACAGCATTCACTTGAGTTGCAGGTCCCTTCATGCCCCACTTCGCTTACGCCGCCGCCTTTCTTGGGTTGCTCTGCATCGCGCTCTCATTGAATGTTTCGCGCTTGAGGTTGCGATATCGCATCAGCTTCGGGGATGGGGGGCACCGCGACTTGCTGGTGGCCTCACGTGTGCACGGCAATGCGCTGGAGCAGTCGCTGCTTTTCCTCGCTCTGCTGGCTGCTGCAGAACACCTGTCGAACGCACCGGCAACCCTGCTGCAGACGTTGATCGGTGGATTCATCGCTGCTCGTCTGATGCACGCCGTGGGATCGTTCGGTCGTCACCTTCGCCTGCGGCAGCTTGGGCATCTTGCGTCGGTCGCGCAACAACTCGTGCTCGTCGCAGTCATTGCGCTGCATGCCACGCTTGGACACGCCGTGGTGTCATGAGCGGTACGTCGTGCATGTCCATGCCGGTGGATGACCTGGCAACCTGGTTCCGGCAAGGCACCTTTTTCCTCTGGCGGAGCCAGCGCATCTTTGTCGCCGACGCGGGGCAAGGATCTGCCGTGCTGCTGATCCATGGCTACCCCACGGCATCCTACGACTGGCACCGAGTCTGGCGGCCCCTCACATCCCGGTTTCGCGTGCTGGCACCAGACCTGCTCGGCTTGGGGTTCTCCGACAAGCCCCTGGAGCACACCTACCGCATCGCCGACCATGCCGACATGATCGAAGACCTGTTGTCCCACTTGGGGCAGCGGCAGGTGCATGTGGTAGCACATGACCTGGGCGTCAGCGTGGCGCAGGAACTCCTTGCACGCCAACTGGAGGGACAGACCGATTGCCAGATCCGTTCGCTCGTGTTGCTCAATGGCGGACTGTGCCCGGAGGCCTACCGCCCGCGCCCGGTACAGCGCGTGCTCGCTTCACCGCTGGGTCCGTGGTTGGGTCCGCGCATGCCCCGCTGGGCCGTCGAGCGATCGATACGATCGCTGTTCGCTCCAGGACATCCGCCTTCGGCCAAGCTTCTCGATGATTTCTGGCAACTGATCCGACACAACGATGGCCTCCAGATCGCCCATGCAACAGGGCAGTTCTGGGTGGACCGCCTGAAGCATCGCGATCGTCTGGTCGAGCCGCTGTTGTCGCAGGTGGTGCCCTGCCGACTGATCAATGGATCAGCCGACCCCAACTCGGGTGATCACATGGCCCAACGATACCGTGTCCTGCTGCCCCAGGCCGACATCGCGAGCCTGCCGGGCGTGGGGCATTGGCCGCAGATCGAGGTACCAGGGGTGGTGACCGAGTTGCTGCTGGACTTCATCTTGCGGTACGAGCACGGGGCCGCCCCGGTGCCTCACGGGCGCTGAACGGATGTCGCGCCCGAAGCGAATCGAAACTCAGGGAGACTCAATCCAGCTCTCGACGAAGTTCCTGCTTCGATCGCTGGCGTTCGGACGATCGCCCCTTGCGATGTGCGCCGGCCTTGCGCTGCTGAGCGGGCGCCACCAGCGGGTTGCGTGGCTTGGGGGCGGGGATGCGCAGCTTGCGCTTGCGGGCCGAGGTCATGGCTTCGCCGTGGCCTGCACCTGGTCGATCACCGTCTTGGCCGCGCGGAAGCCTTCGATGGCGGCAGGGAAGCCGCAGTAGATGGCCGAGTGCAGCATCATTTCCTTCAGTTCCTCGATGGTGACGCCGTTGTTCAGCGCACCGCGGACATGGCCTTCAAGCTCCTGGCGCTTGCCCAGGGCCACGAGCATGGCCACGGTGATCATGCTGCGCGTCTTCGGGTCGAGACCGGCCCGGGGCCACACCGTGCCCCACGCCAGCGAGGTCACCAGTTGCTGCAGGTCGGCATGGAATTCGTCCGCATTGGCAAAGGCGCGCTCGACGAAGTCCGGGCCCATCACGCGCTGGCGCATGGCCAGGCCGTCGCGGAAGGCGTCGCGGCTGAGGTTGAGCGTGAGGTCGGCAGTGGCGGGGTCGGGGATGTGGCTCATGGTGCAGGCAAAGGCGGGTCAGAGCGCCGATTCTCGCTCAGGCGCCTGAGGCAGAACCTTGGGCTTGCCACGCGGGATAAGGCCCGTGACAAGGGCTGTGCCCACCAGGATGACGGCGCTGCCCGCCAGCATGGCCGGCGTGACGGCTTCGTCCAGGAAGCCCCAGCCCCACAGCACCGCAAAGGCCGGGATGAGGAAGGTCACGGTGATGGTGTTGGTGGGCCCCACGCGGCTCATCAGCCGGAAGTAGAGGATGTAGGCCAGCCCGGTGCACACCAGGGCCAGGGCCAGGGCCGAGGCCCAGGCGCTGGCCGAGGGCATGGCCTCGGGCCACCACCACCAGGCCGGCACCAGCAGCGCCAGCGTGGCGCCGATCTGCGTGCCGGTGGCCACGGCCAGTGGGGGCACGTCCGACAGATGGCGTTTGGTGTAGCTGGCCGAGAAGCCGTAGCACAGGGCGGCCGCAAGGCAGGCCAGCACCGCCCAGCCGGTGTCGCCGCCGGGTGCATCCGGGCGGAAGCTCGCCTTGTCCCAGGCCAGACCCACCACGCCGGCAAATCCGATCGCCAGGCCGAGCACCCGGGGCCAGGTCAGCCTGTTCTTCAGCCACAGCCAGGCGATCAGCGCACCAAAGAGCGGGGTGGTGGCGTTGAAGATGGAGGACAGGCCGGCGGTGATGCTCAGCGCCGCATAGCTGAAGCCCAGGAAGGGCAGTGCGCTGGTGAACAGGCCCGCGACGAAGAGCGGCACAGCGCGGCGCGGCAGCCAGGCGGCCTGGCCGCGCCAGACCAGCAGTGGCAGCAGGAACAGGGCGGCACCGGCCACCCGCACGGCCACCAGGGCGATCGGGCCGAAGGGGCCGGCTGCCAGGCGCATGAAGAGGAAGGACGCGCCCCAGATGGCGGCCAGGAGCACGAGTTCGGTGAGATCGCGGGGCTTCATGCGGCCAGCACCCCCTCAAGACGAAGCAGCGCGACCTTGCGTTCCAGGCCGCCAGCGTAGCCGGTGAGGCTGCCGTCGCTGCCCAGGATGCGATGGCAGGGCACGAGGATGGACACCGGATTGCGTCCCACGGCCGCACCCACGGCGCGCACGGCCTGAGGGCGGCCGATGCGTTCGGCCAGGCTGCGGTAGCTCAGCGTGTGCCCGCGAGGCACCTTCAGCAAGGCCTGCCACACCTCGCGCTGGAAAGGGGTGCCGTGCAGGTCCAGGGGCGACTCCCAGGCCAGGATGCCGTTGCGCCAATAGTCGGCCAGCGTGGCCTCGGCCGCCCGCAGCAAGGGGTCGTCGTTGCGCAGGGGGGCGTCGATGGCGTCCGGGGTGTCCTTCTGGCCTTCGGCGAACCACAGGCCAGCCAGGCCGGCGGCGGTGCGTGCGGCCCAGATCATGCCCAGTGGAGAAGCCCAGCGGCGCTGCGCGGTGTAGGGAATGTTCATCATGACAGCGGTGAATGGGTGGGTGTCGGGCTGAGAGAAGCCCACAGGCGGATCACGGCGTAGGCCCGCCAGGGGCGCCAGGCCTCGGCCAGTTGTTCGGCCTCGCGCACCGAGCACGGTCGCCCGAGCCGCTGCGTCAGGGCCTTGAGCACGGCCACATCGCCGGGCGGGAAGGCGTCGGGCCAACCCAGCGCGCGCATGGCGATGTAGTGGGCTGTCCAGGGGCCGATGCCGGGCAGGGCCTGCAGCGCCTGCACGGCCGCGGGCAGCGGGTCGCTCGGGCTCCCCAGGGCGGGGGCCTGGAGCAGGGGGCTCAGTGTGGGCCACGCACGGGCCAGGGCGACGATGGCACCCGCCCGCTGTCGCACCAGGCCCAGGCGGCCCAGGGCGTCTGGCGCCGCCTCGGCCAGGCGCTCGGGCCGGGGGAAGCAGCGTTGCACCTCGGGCCAGGGGCTGTCGACGGGCTCCCCGTAGGCGTCCACCAGACGGGTGGCCAGCGTGCGGGCTGCTGCAACGGTGACCTGTTGCCCCAGCACGGCGCGCACGGCCAGCTCGAAGGGGTCGAGCGCGCCCGGCAGGCGCATGCCGGGATGGGGCAGATCCTTCAGGCGCGCATCGACCTGCTCGGGCTGGGCGTCCAGGTCCAGCCAGCGGCGCACGGCCGGCAGCAGGGTGCCGCTGGCGGCCACCAGGGAGGGTGAGAGCTGGAGCTCGACCCGGGCGTGAGGGGCATCGAAGCACACGGCCAGCCAGCCGCTCAGCCAGTGGCCGTCCTGGGTGGGATGGGGCCATTGCAGGCTGCGGCGCCAGCCCTCGGGCGCCGGCGCCTCGACACCCGGAATGGCCCGCTGCGTCAGGAAGGCCCACAGCGCGGCCGGATCGTGCGGCGGCCGGTAGGCCAGGCGCAACACCGGGCCCTGGGGCTCGGGCGCCGTCGGACGCTGGCGCCGCAGTTCGGTGGGGTGGAGGCGGTAGTGGTCGGCAAAGGCGGCGTGGAAGCGCCGCAGACTGCCGAAGCCGCTGGCCAGGGCCACGTCGGTCACCGCAAGGTCGGTGTCGGTCAGCAACTGCTTGGCCAGCAGCAATCGGCGGGTCTGCAGATATTGCAGGGGGGTGACTCCATGCTCGGCCTGGAAGATGCGGCGCAGATGGCGGTCGCTGATGCCCAGCCGTTGGGCCAGCTGGGCCACATGGGGCCCATCGGGCAGGCTGGCCTGCGTGTCGAGCCAGGCCGAGGCCTGGCGGGCCAGCGTGCGCGAGGCATCCATCACCGTCCAGGCCAGGCGCTGGCCCGGGGCCACTTCCGGGCGGCATTTCAGGCAGGGGCGGAAACGCGCCGCTTCGGCCTGGGCGGCGCTTGCGAAGAAGCGGCAGTTGCGCTGCAGCGGCGTGCGCACACGACACACCGGCCGGCAGTAGACGCCGGTGGAGGTGACGCCCACGAAGAGCTGCCCGTCGAAGCGGGCATCACGCGATTGCAGGGCGGCGTAGGCGGCGTTGTCATCCAGCATGCAGCGATTATGGGCGTCGCCCGGCGCAGGACTCGCCGTTTTCGGACATGTGGTCGAGCCCGATGGCGACCCTCCCTACAATGGGTGGTTGGACCAGACTGGACAGAAGGGACCACCGTGCAGCCAGCCGCATCGATCTTCAAGGCCTACGACATCCGTGGCATCGTCGGGACCACCCTGGACGAGGCCGTGGCCGAGCACCTGGGCCGCGCCTTCGGCACCGAAGCGCGAGCGATCGGCGAAAAGGCGGTGGCGGTGGGCCGTGACGGCCGCTTGTCGGGCCCGTCGCTGTCGGCGGCGCTGATCCGGGGCCTGCGCTCCACCGGCGTCGATGTCATCGACCTGGGCGCCGTGACCACGCCGATGAGCTACTACGTGGCCGCCACGCGGGGCGAGCAGGGCTGCCATTCCAGCATCCAGGTGACGGGCAGCCACAACCCCAAGGACTACAACGGCTTCAAGATGGTGCTGGCCGGGCGCGCCATCTACGGCGACGAGATCCAGGGTCTGCGCCGCCGCATGGAGGCCGAGGACTACGTGCAAGGCGAGGGCGCGCTGCAAATACTGGACGTGCTGCCCGAGTACACCCGGCGCATCGTGGGTGACGTGACGCTGGCCCGTCCGCTGAAGATCGTGGTCGATTCCGGCAACGGCATCCCGGGCGCTTCGGCACCGGGCATCCTGCGCGCCCTGGGCTGCGAGGTGATCGAGCTCTATTCCGAGGTGGACGGCGACTTCCCCAACCACCACCCCGACCCGTCCAAGCCCGAGAACCTGGCCGACCTGATTGCCGCCGTGCGCGAGCATGGCGCCGAACTGGGCCTGGCGTTCGACGGCGATGGCGACCGCCTGGGCGTGGTCACGCGCGAGGGCCACAACATCTACCCCGACCGCCAGATGATGCTCTTCGCGCGCGACATCCTGCAGCGCAACCCGGGCGCGACCATCATCTACGACGTCAAGTGCAGCCAGCGCCTGGCCCAGGTGATCCGCGAGGCCGGTGGCGTGCCGATGATGTGGAAGACCGGTCATTCGCTCGTCAAGGCCAAGCTGCGCGAGACCGGCGCGCCCTTTGCCGGCGAGATGAGCGGCCACGTCTTCTTCAAGGAGCGCTGGTACGGGTTCGACGACGCCACCTACACGGCCGCGCGGCTGCTGGAGATCCTCAGCCGCCACGGCGATCCGAGCGCCGTGCTCAACGCGCTGCCCACCAGCCACAGCACGCCGGAACTGAACATTGCCTGCGCCGAGGGCGAGCACCACCGCCTGGTGGAGCAGCTGCGCGAGACGGTCCGTTTCGACGGCGCGCGCGAGGTGGTCGACATCGATGGCCTGCGGGCCGAGTTCGACGATGGCTTCGGGCTCGTGCGGGCGTCCAACACCACGCCGGTGCTGGTGCTGCGCTTCGAGGGTCAGACGCCGGAAGCGCTGGAGCGCATCCGCGCGCAGTTCCTGGCGGCCGTGCGCACCGTCAAGCCCGACGCCCAGGTCGGTGGGGCGGCCCATTGACCAGCCCCAGGCTGCGCCTGGCTGAACGCTGGGCGCTGCGAGCCTATGCCGCGCTGCTGTGGCTGCTGCAGCCGGCCTATGGGCTGAAGCTGTGGTGGCGTGGCCGCCGCGAACCGTTGTACCGCTGGCGGATGGGCGAACGCTTCGGCTTCTATCGCGACCCGGCACCGGTGCCCGGTGCGCTGTGGCTGCACGCGGTGTCGCTGGGCGAAACGCGTGCGGCCGCGGGCCTGATCGACGCCTTGCGTGCGAGGCAACCGGACGTGCGCCTGCTGCTCACGCACGGCACGGCCACGGGCCTGGAGGCCGGCCGCTCCCTGCTGCGCAAAGGCGACACCCAGGCCTGGCTCCCCTACGACACGCCAGGTGCGGTGCGGCGTTTCCTGGCTCATCACCGGCCGGCGCTGGGCCTGCTGATGGAGACCGAGGTGTGGCCGGTGCTGCAGCAGGCGGCTCTCCAGCACGGCGTGCCGATGGTGCTGGTGAATGCCCGCCTGAGCGAACGCAGCCTGCGCCAGGGGCAGCGGTTGCGTGCCCTGATGCAGCCGGCGGCGCGCAGCCTGGCCCTGGCCCTGGCACAGACCGAAGGCGATGCTGCACGCCTGCGTGCGATGGGCGTGATGCGGGTGGAGGCCTGCGGGAATCTCAAGTTCGACATGACCCCGCCCGAGGCGCTGATGACCCAGGGTCAGGCTTGGCGCCAGCAATGGCGGGGCGGGTCTGCGCGGCCGGTCGTGCTGGCGGCGAGCACCCGCGAAGGCGAGGAAGGACCGCTGCTGGCCGCCTGGCGCAGCCTGCCGGCGCCGCGGCCGCTGCTGCTGGTGGTGCCCCGTCATCCCCAGCGCTTCGACGAGGTGGCAGCGCTGGTGCGCTCGGCCGGGTGGAACCCGTTGCGGCGTTCAGGCTGGGGTGCAGCGACGGCACCCGCGGCGGGCGAGGTGGACGTGATCCTGGGCGACAGCCTGGGCGAGATGCCGGCCTACTACGCGGCGGCCGATGTGGCCCTGTTGGGCGGCAGCTTTGCGCCGCTCGGGGGGCAGAACCTGATCGAAGCGGCAGCCTGCGGCTGCCCGGTGATCATGGGACCGCACACCTTCAATTTCGCAGAAGCGGCGGAGCTGTCCCTGCAGGCGGGTGCGGCCGAGAGGGTGGCATCAATCGAGGACGGTGTCGCCCGGGCGGCGCAGGTGGCTGCTTCACCGCACGTGCAGTCAGAGATGTCGCAGCGCTCGCGGGACTTCGCGGCGGCCCACCGGGGCGCCGCCGCGCGCATGGCCCGGCAGGTGCTCGCGCTCAGCGGGACAGCAGACCGTTGATCGAGGTGAGGTCTTCAGGCGCCAGCACACCGGCCGCCTGACGCAGCCGAAGGTTGCCCACCAGCACGTCGTAGCGGGCGCGAGCCAGGTCACGCTGCGTGGAGAAAAGCTGGGTCTGGGCGTTGAGCACATCCAGGTTCACGCGCACCCCCACACGGTAGCCGGTCTGGGTGGCCTCCAGGGCCAGCTTCGACGAGGCCTCGGCCGCCTCCAGCGCCTGCACCTGGGCCCGCAGCGACTGCACGCCCAGGAAGGCCTGGCGGGTGCCCAGGGTGACACCGCGGCGAGCGGCCTCCAGGTCGTTGCGCGACTTCTCCTGCAGCGACAAGGTTTCCTTCACGCGGTTCTGCACCGCGAAGCCGGCAAACAAGGGCAGGTTGAGCTGCACCCCGACGCTGGCATTGGTGCTGGAGCCCGCCGTGCGCTGGGCCTCGTAGAGCGAACCGTTGTTGCGGTTGCGCGCGAGCGTGCCCACCAGGTCCACCGTGGGCAGGTGGCCGGCACGGGCCTTGTCGGTTTCGAGCTGGGCGATCTCGTAGGCGAGCTGGGCGCGGCGCACCGTCGGGGCCTCCACGGCCTTGCCCACCCAGGCATCCGGGTCGGCGGGAGCCACCGGAGGCAGCGCCACGGGCTGGGCCAGCGGCTGGGGCGTGATGCCGCTGCGGCCCACGAGCTGGTCCAGCGCGAGCTGGCGGGTGCGCAACTCGTTTTCGGCCGCCAGCTCCTGGGCGCCGGCCAGGTCGAAGCGCGCCTGGGCTTCACGTGTGTCGGTGATCGTGGCCGTGCCCACCTCGAAATTGCGGCGAGCCGAGGCCAACTGCTCCGAGATGGCCGTCTTGTTGGCGCGTGCCGTGGCCAGGGCGTCCTGTGCGGCCAGCACATCGAAGTAGGCCTGGGCCACCCGAACGATCAGGTCCTGTTCGGCACTTTCCAGCTCGGCCCGCGAAATTTGCAGCGCACGGTCGGCCTGGTCGATGCTCACGCCATTGCCGCGATTGAAAAGCGGCTGCTTGGCCTGCAGCGCCAACTGATGGGCCGTGCCTGACAGGTCGGTGCCCTGAGGCGGGTCGGACTCGGTGCGGGTGCTGGAGGCGCCCAGGCCCACGCTGGGCAGTCGCAGGGCCCCCGACTGGGCGGCGCGAAACTCGGCCGATTCCGCCTGGGCTTTGGCGGCCAGGTAGGTGGCGTCGTAGCCGCGTGCCGCTTCATAGACTTCCACCAGGCTCTGGGCCGGCACGGCCGCTGCCCAGAGCAGGCCCAGTCCCAGCAGGAGCGGCCGCAGCTGCGCAGACGGGCTGCGCAACAGGGCGTTCTTCGAGGAAAGGCGGGCAAGGGGCAGGCGCGAAGGCATGGAGGGTCCTTGTGTCAGAAAGTGAAGCGCGAGGGCTCATCGAAGCCGAGCAGGCGCGGAGCGACGGTGTCGAAGACCTCGACGGTGCGGAATTCGTGTTCACCAGTGCGCGTGACGATGACCGCACGCATCACCGGCTCCTGGCCGACGATCGTCGCGAGGCGGCCACCCACCTTGAGCTGGGACAGCAGGCTTTGCGGCACCTGGGCCACCGAGCCCGAGGCCAGGATGGCATCGAAGGGGCCCTCGGCCAGCACGGTCTTCGACCCGTCGGCCTGCCGGACCTCGGCGTTGTGCACGCCGGCGCGACGCAGGTTGTCAGTGGCCATGCGGGCCAGCTCGGGATGGATCTCCAGACTCACCACGCGCTGGGCCTTGTGGGCCAGCAGCGCGGCCATGTGGCCTGAGCCGGCGCCGATTTCCAGTACCTTTTCGTGCTTGCCCAGAGCGAGCTCCTGCAGCAGCCGGGCTTCGACCTTGGGTTGCAGCATGCACATGCCCTTGGCGCCCCCCTCGAGCAGCGGCACTTCCATGTCGACGAAGGCCATGGCGCGGTAGGCGGCGGGCACGAAGTCCTCGCGGCGCACCACCGAGAGCAGCGACAGCACCGACGGATCCAGCACCTCCCAGGGGCGGATCTGCTGTTCGATCATGTTGAAGCGAGCTTGTTCGATGTTCATGGCTGGGTCCTGAAGGCCGTTCTAGGGGAAGACACGGATTTTATTTCGCCTCGCTCGTGAGGTCCGTCGGCACGGGCGGAGTTCCGGCACCGAACTTGCGCCGCAGCCAGTTCGCCAGGTCGTCGAGGTAGCAATAGACCACCGGCACCACCACCAGGGTCAGCAGGGATGACGTGATGACGCCCCCGATGACGGCCTGCCCCATCGGGGCGCGCTGCTCGGCTCCTTCGGACAGGGCAAAGGCCAGCGGCACCATGCCGAACACCATCGCGAGCGTGGTCATCAGGATGGGGCGCAGGCGCACGCGGGCGGCCATCATCAGGGCTTCCTCCCGCCCGAGTCGCTGGCCTTCCAGCCCTTCGGCGCTGTGCCCCTCGCGGGCGCGATTCGCGAAGTCCACCAGCAGGATCGCGTTCTTGGTGACCAGGCCCATCAGCATGATCACGCCAATGATCGAGAACATGTTCAGCGTCGAGCCGAAGATCAGCAGGATCAGCACCACGCCGATGAGCGTGAGCGGCAGCGAGGACATTAGCGCGATGGGCTGTACGAAACTCTTGAACTGTGAGGCCAGGATCATGTAGATGAAGATCACGGCCAGACCCAGTGCGGACAGCGCATAGGCGAAGGACTCCTGCATGTCGCTCGTGGAGCCGCCGAAGCTGATCCGATACCCGGCCGGCAGGGCGAGTTCATCGATCACCTTGCGGATGTCCGCAGACACCTCGCCCAGTGAACGCCCTGAGACATTGGCCGTGATCTCGACCTCGCGATTCAGGTCGCGCCGGTTGATCTGGCTCGGGCCCACCGAGGGCACCAGGTCGGCCACCTGCGACAGGCGCACGATGCGGGTGCCGCCGTCGGCCTGCTGACCCACGGCGAGGCCCAGGCCGGCGAGGTCGTCCGCTTGCGTGCGGGCTTCGGGGGCGAGACGCACCTTGACGTCGTAGCTCTGGTCATCCTCTGCGCGCCAGTTGCCGACGGTCTGCCCGGCCACCAGCGCACGCAGGCTGCTCGTGATGGCTCCGACGCTCAGACCCAGATCGGAGGCCGCCTCACGCTTCACCTGGACATCCACGGTCGGCTTGTTGGGCTTTGTGCTCGTGTCCAGATCCACCAGCCCGGGAATCGTGCGCAGCCTCTCGGCCAGCGCTTCGGTTTGCCGCTGAAGCTCGCGCAGATCATTGCCCTGCAGCGACAACGAGATGGGTTTCTGTCCGCCCACGGCATCCAGCAGGCCCACTTGCGTCACCGTGATACCGGGCACGGTGGCCAGGCGCTGGCGAAGCGGGACCGACATCTGATCGACATTGCGCTCGCGTTCGCTGCGGTCGACCAAACGCACATAGACGCTGACCTGGTTCTTGTCCGGCGCCGACCCGGTATTGATCGTGGCGACCGTGTAGCGCACTTCGGGGAACTCGCGCAAGATGGCATCGACCTGCCGCACCTTGGCTTCGGTGGCTTCCAGCGACGACCCGGCCGGCGTGTAGAAGCTGACGTTGGTGTCGCCGAAGTCGGCCTTGGGAACGAACTCGGTGCCCAGCAGTGGCACAAGGGCGAAGCTGGCGACGAGGCTGGCCACCGCAATGCCCATCGTGGCCGCCTTGTGTCGCAGCGACCACGCCAGGATGTCCTGGTAGGCCTCGCCCAGCCAGTGCGAAAAGCGGTCCATCGCGCCGGTCACGCGCCCCAGTGTGCGGTCGTACAGGCTCTTGCGTGCGCTGGCATGCGGCATCACCGCCGGGTCGTGCCACACGCTGGAGAGCATCGGATCGAGCGTGAAGCTCACGAACATCGAGATCATCACCGCCGCGACCATGGTGATGCCGAACTCGTGGAAGAACTTGCCGATGATGCCGCCCATGAAGCCGATGGGCAGGAACACCGCCACGATGGACAGGGTGGTGGCCAGCACCGCCAGGCCGATCTCGTTGGTGCCGTCCAGGGCGGCCTGGTGCGGCCCTTTGCCCATCTGCATGTGCCGCACGATGTTCTCTCGCACGACGATGGCGTCGTCGATCAGCAGGCCCACGCACAGGCTCAGCGCCATCAGCGTGACCATGTTGATGGAAAAACCGAACGCATGCATCACGCCGAAGGTGCCGATCAGCGCAATGGGCAGCGTCAGGCCGGTGATGACCGTGGAGCGCCATGAGTTGAGGAACAGGAAGACGATGGCCACCGTGAGCACGGCGCCCTCGATCAGCGTCTGGCGCACATTCTTCACTGCCACGCGGATGGGCCGAGAGTTGTCGCTGACCACCTCCAGCGACATGCCTTCGGGCAGTTCGGTGCGCAGGTCCTGCACCACGCGGTTCAAGCCATCCACCACCTCGATGGTGTTCTGCCCCTGTGCCTTCAGGACAGTGAGGGCCAGGGTACGCTGGCCGTTGTAGAGAGCCAGGGATTCGATCTCCTGCGGGCCGTCGACGATGTCTGCGACCTGACCCAGCCGCACCGGCACGCTGCTTGCCGCACCTCGGCGTGCGACGATGATCTGCCTGAAGTCTTCGGGGCGCTGCATGCGTGCATTGATCTGCACTACGCGCTCGGACGAGCCCGAACGCAGCGCACCCGCAGGCAGGTCGCGGTTCTCGGTGCGCACGGCCTGCACCACCTGGTCCACGGTCACCCCCAGGGCTTCCATGGCCTGCGGATTCAGGTAGATGTTGATTTCGCGCTTGACCTCGCCCACGAGCGAGACCGAGCCCACGCCGGGCACGTTCTCGAGGCGCTTCTTCAGCGTCTGGTCGGCATAGGTGCTGAGGTCCACCGCGCTGCGCGAGCCGTCCGGCGACGTCAGGGCGAGGATGTAGATCGGCCGGCCGGCCGGGTCAAAGCGCAGGACACGGGGCTCCTCCACCTCATCGCGCAGGGCAGGCCGCAGGATGGACATCTTCTCTCGCACATCGTCCGCGGCGCGCCGGTCGTCCACGTTGAGGTTGAACTCGATGATCACCACCGAGCGGCTTTCGTAGCTGCGCGAATACAGTTTCTTGATGCCGGCGATGGAGTTGACCGCCTCCTCCACCTTGCGCGTCACCTCGGTCTCGACGATCTCGGGTGAGGCGCCGGGGTAGTCGACCTGCACCACGACGATGGGGAATTCGATGTCTGGGAACTGATCGACCTTCAAGCGCTGGTACGAGAACAGCCCCAGCACCACGAAGGCCAGCATGACCATGGTGGCCATGACCGGATTCTGGATGGAAACGCGTGTGAACCACATGATGGCGGCCGGTGCGGGCTCAGCGCGCCGACGAAGCGGGCAACTGGGTCAGGCGCACCCGCACCCCCGCGGGCACCAGCCCCGCGGAGCCTGCCAGCACCCGGTCACCCTCGTTCAGCCCTTCGATGATCTCGACCAGACGTTCTCCGCTGGCGGGGTCGGGGCTGCTTCGTCCGGTTTTCACCTCGCGCGGCTCCACGCGGTCGTCTCGGACCAGCAATGCGACGGTGCGACTGCCTTCCTGACGCAGGGCCGAGGCTGGCAGGGTCAGGGCCTGCGCACGCTCCACTTCGATTTCACCCGTGGCGAACAGTCCTTGGCGCAGGGCCGGGTGGCCGTCGAGCGTCAGATAGACCATGACAGCGCGTGTGCCGGCCTGAGTGCTGGGATTGATGCGAGCCAAGGTGGCCGACACCGCCTCGGCCAAGCCGTCCACCCGCAACTGCGCGCGTGCGCCCGCCACGAGCTGCACCACCTGCTCGGCCGGCACGGGCGCTTCCATTTCGAGCCGAGACAAGTCCACGATCTCGAGGATGCGTGCGTCCACACTGACGCGCTCGCCGGGTTGGGCCACACGGGCCGAAATGAAGCCGTCGAAGGGGGCCCGCAGCGCCGTGTCGTTAAGCGCCTTGCGCGCCAGGTCTACGCCTGCAAGGGCTTGCTGCAGCGCAGCGCGTGCCGCGGCTGCGTTCGACACGGACGTGTCCAGCGCATTGCGCGAGATGAAGCCTTGGTCTACCAAGGCGCGGTTGTTCTGCAGGCTGCGTTCCGCGATGTCCAGCTGGGCCCGCGCCGAAGCGGCTTGCTCCTGCGCCTGGCGCAGGCGAGCCTCGTACTCGCTCGGATCAATGCGCCCCAGCACCTGGCCAGAGCGCACAGGCTCCCCCTCGCGCACGGCCAGCTCGCGCAGTTCACCGGCCACTTTGGCCTTGACCTGGGCGGTGCGCACCGCACGCAGGCTCCCCGAGACGGCCACCGTACGGCTGAGGTCGGCACGTCGCGCCACGATCAGGTCCGTCGGCGCCAGTTCGATCAATTCGCTCGAGGCGCCCGGCGCGGTCGTAGGGGCCGCGGCTGCCTGCCGGTGTTGGACGGCACGCAACACGCCGACGGCCACCAGGGACGCGAGCAGGATCAGGGTCAGCCAGAGCGCGGCGCGCTTGGAAAAGCGGTTCATGAGGATAGGAACTCAGTGTCCCAGCGGCCGGCGGCACAAGCCATGAAGCGCCAGGTCGATGTGGTTGCGGATGAACGCCCGTGGATCCGTGTGGGCCATCGCCGCACTGCATGCGCCGATGGAGTGCTTGTGAAGGCACAGCATCAACATCGGGAAAATGAGCGCATGAGCGGTGTCGCGCAGCGGCACCTCACGGAACTCGCCCCGATCGATACCCCGTTGAAGCATCGACTCGATCAGACGCTGTCCGGGATCGATGACTTCGGCGGCGTAGAACTCGGCGAACTCCGGGAAGTTGCGCATCTCGGTAATGATCAGTTTGAAGATGCCCGAGGCCTGGGTTTCTCCCACGCGCTCCCACCATCCGAGCGCCAGTAATTTCAGCAGCTCGGCGGTCGAGCCTTCATAGCCTGCCGCCATCCCGCCACCTTCGGCGATCGCAATGGAAAGGTTGTGCCGTATCACCGCCTTGAGCAGTTCTTCCTTGCTCGGAAAGTAGAGGTAGACCGTTCCTTTGGACACCCCGGCTCGGCTGGCCACGTCTTCCATCTTGCTGGCGGCAAAGCCCTTCTCGACAAACACCTCCAGCGCCGCATCCAGCAATTCCTGGGGGCGGGCTTCCTTTCGGCGCTTGCGCAAGGGTTCAGCCTCTGTGGGAGGCAAGAGATTGGGAGGTGACATGGACCGAAATACTGACTTATGAGTCAGTAATGTACCCAGCCGGGGGGGAGGGGTCAAGCGCAGGAGCTGCAAGGTCTGTCCAGCCCGGCCTCACGGGGGGGCGTTCTGGATCGGCCTTGGATAAGATGCCGGGTTGGTCTGCAATGCCTCCGGGAGGGACGGTTTGGATCTTGCGCTGATGTGGAAAGCCGCCCTGATGGGCGTGGTGGAGGGGCTCACCGAGTTCCTGCCCGTCTCATCAACCGGGCACCTGATCCTGACCGCGGCTCTGCTGGGGCTGGAAGGGGACAAGGTCAAGGTTTTCGAGGTGGTGATCCAGGTGGGGGCGATCCTGGCCGTGCTCTCGGTCTATGCGACCAAGCTGCGGGAGGTGATCCTCGGTCTGCCTCGGGGAGATGCGCAGGCCCGGGGGTTTGCGCTGAACATGTTGCTGGGGTTTGCGCCGGCCGCGGCGCTGGGGGTGCTGTTCGCCGACCTGATCAAGAACGTCCTGTTCAATCCGCTGGTGGTGGCCACCGGATTCATCGTTGGCGGAGTCATCATCCTGTGGGCCGAGCACTGGCAGCGCGACGGCCGGCATGTGCGCATCCACGAAGCCGACGAGGTCGGCTGGCGCGACGCGCTGAAGGTCGGCCTGGTGCAATGCCTGGCCCTGATTCCTGGCACCAGCCGGTCGGGTGCCACCATCATTGGCGGCATGCTCCTGGGCCTGTCGCGCAAGGCGGCCACCGAGTTCAGCTTTTTCCTGGCGATTCCGATGATCGTGGGGGCGGCGATCTACGACCTGGTGCGCCACCGTGAACTGCTGGCAGCCGCTGATCTGCCCTGGTTCGCGGTGGGGCTCGTCGTGTCCTGGCTGTCGGCCTGGGTGTGCGTGCGCTGGCTGCTTCAGTTCGTGGCACGGCACAGCTTCGTGATGTTCGGCTGGTACCGCATTGCCTTCGGTCTGATCGTGCTGGGCACGGCCTGGGCAGGCTGGGTGGACTGGCGGGTCTGAACCCGAAAAGCCAGGGCGGCGCCTCAGAGGCGTGTGAACACCAGATCCCACACCCCGTGGCCCAACCGCAGGCCGCGGTTCTCGAACTTCGTCAGCGGGCGGTAGTCGGGGCGCGCGGCATAGCCGGCGGCCGTATTGCGCAAGGCCGGCTCGGCCGACAGCACTTCCAGCATCTGTTCGGCGTAGGGTTGCCAGTCGGTCGCGCAGTGCAGGTAGCCGCCGGACTTCAACCGGGTTGCCAGCAGCGCGACGAGCGGCGGCTGGATCAGCCGGCGTTTGTGATGGCGTTTCTTGTGCCAAGGGTCAGGGAAGAACACGTGCACACCGGCCAGGCTGGCCGGCGCGATCATGTGCTGCAGCACCTGCACGGCGTCGTGCTGCACGATGCGCAGGTTGGTCAGACCCTGTTCGCCGATGCGCTTGAGCAGCGCGCCCACGCCGGGCTCATGCACCTCGCAGCCGATGAGGTTCATGTCGGACAGGGTCTGGGCGATCCTCGCGGTAGCCTCACCCATGCCGAAGCCGATCTCGAGCACCGTCGGGGCATCGCGGCCGAAAACGGCGTGCAAGTCCAGCGGCTGCTCTTGATAGGGCAGCAGGAACCGCGGGCCCCAGGCCTCGAAGGCGCGGGCCTGGGCGTCGGTGGTGCGGCCACCGCGCTTCACGTAGCTGCGCACGCCACGGCGCAAGACCGGCGCTTCGTCGCCAGGAGCGTCCGGTGAGGGGGGGAGACTGGAAGCGTTCATCGGGCCGGCATTCTAGTGCCGGGGCGCAGGCTCAGGTCGTGCTGGCCCGGGGCTGGGTACTCAGCTTGAGTTTGCGGTAGATGGCCTTGACGTGATCATTCACCGAATACCAGCGGATGCCCATGAGGCTGGCGATTTCCTTGACGGTGAAGCCCTTGCTCAGGTAGGTGAGCACCTCGTTTTCGCGCGGAGTGAGCCGGTCGTGTTCCGACAGGGCCGGACTGGCGTCGAGCGGCGTGCTGCCGGAATCGCCGAACTGCGAACTGCTGAAACCCGTCTCCCGGAAGTGCGTGAGCAGGCGCCGGGCAATGGCCGGCGACAAAGGGGGCTGTCCGCGCACGATGCGCTGAAGCTCCTCGACGAGCACCTCGTAGCGGTCTTCCTTCAGCAGATAGCCATCGGCGCCCTGCTGCAGGGCAGGAAAGAGGTGCTCATCATCGGCGTACAGCGTCGTCACCACTTTGAGGGCCGGGTGGCTGGCCATCCGACCGAGCAGGTCCAGCCCGCTGCCATCCGGCAACTCCAGATTGACGACCACCAGCCCGTAAGGCGGCGCGGACCCCTGGGAGCCAGCGGCGTCGAGCATCTGGCGCGCCGTATGCAGATCGCCAGCCTCCGCCAGTTCCAGCGCATCGCTGAAGCTGTCGCGCACGACTCGGGCCAGGAAGCTCCGGGTCATGGGGTTGTCTTCGACGATCAGGACAGGAACAGCCATGGCGCTCGCGGACGGTGCGAAGGGAGGCGCCATGGTAGCCCAGGCCGGCTGGCCCACCCACCCTCGGAATGAAGGGGGCGGGTCGTGGTGCTCAAGGGGCGTTGGTCAACACCAGCTTGCCCCTCACCTGCCGGGCTGCCATCAGGTCGAAGGCCTTGGGCAGGTCGGTCATCGCCAGCTGGTGCTCGATCACGGGGCGGATCTTGCCTTGTGCATACCAGGTGGCCAGTTCGGCCAGGGCCTGCGCATTGCGCTGGGGTTCGCGACGGGCGAACTCGCCCCAGAACACACCCACGATGGAGGCACCCTTGAGCAAGGCCAGGTTCAGGGGCAGGGACGGAATGCTGCCCTGGGCGAAGCCGATCACCAGGTAGCGCCCGCGCCAGCCGATGGAGCGGAACACCGGCTCGGCGAGGTCCCCGCCCACCGGATCGTAGACCACATCGGGCCCCTTGCCGTCGGTCAGCGCCTTGATCTCGTCGCGCAGGTTGCCGGTGCTGTAGTTGATCGTGGCATCGGCCCCGATCTCTCGACACAGGGTGCATTTGTCATCCGACGAAGCGGCTGCGATCACGCGGGCGCCGGCGGCCTTGGCGATCTGGATGGCCGCCGTGCCCACGCCGCCCGCGGCACCCAGCACCAGCACCGTCTCGCCGGGCTTCAGCGCGGCGCGGTCCATCAGTGCGTGGTGACTGGTGCCATAGGTGCACAGGAAAGCTGCGGCGTCAGGGAAGCTGAAGCCCGCCGGCAGTGGCACCACCAGGGCCCCGGGCACGACGGCATGTGTACCGAAGCCGCCCAGCCCGCCAAAGGCTGCCACGGCATCGCCGGGTTTCACGTGGCGCACCCCCTCACCCACGGCCTCGACCACGCCCGAGAACTCCGAGCCTGGAACGAAGGGCAGGGGCGGTTTCATCTGGTACTTGTTCTGGACAATCAGCAGGTCTGGGAAGTTCAGGCTGGCCGCGCGGATGGCCACGCGCACCTCACCCGCCTTGGGCTCGGGCGTGGGCACTTCCTTCCAGGTCAAGGCCTGCGGGCCGATGGGGTTGTCACAGATCCAGGCATGCATGCGCTTGTCTCCTTGGTCATGGTGTTGATCGATGATAAGCAGCCGGGTCGGGCTGGCGAGTCGCCGAGGTGACGAATCCCTACAATCCCCCCATGCGCATCCTCATAGCCAACGACGACGGTTACCTCGCACCCGGCCTGCAGGCCCTCGTCGAGGCCTGCCAGGGCCTCGCGGACATCGATGTGGTCGCCCCGGAGCAGAACGCGAGTGCCACGTCCAACGCCCTCACGATCAACCGCCCGTTGAGCGTGTTCACCTCGGCTCAGGGGTATCACGTGGTCAACGGCACGCCGTCGGATTGCGTGCACGTGGCGCTCACCGGCATTCTGGGGCACCGTCCGGACCTTGTCGTCTCAGGCATCAACAACGGTGCCAACATGGGCGAGGACACACTCTATTCAGGCACGGTGGCTGCGGCCATGGAGGGCTACCTCTTCGGCATTCCCGCCATCGCCTTCTCCCTGGTGGACAAGGGCTGGCAGCATCTCGACACGGCCGCGCGCGTGGCGCGCGAACTGGTCCAGCAGGCGCTTGCCCGGCCAGCCACTTCCGGCCCCTACCTCTTGAGCGTGAACATCCCCAACCGCCCCTATGAGGAGCTCACGGGTCGGCAGGTCTGCCGACTCGGTCGCCGGCATGCCAGCGCGGGTGTCATCCGCCAGGCCAACCCGCGGGGCGAACCGATCTACTGGATCGGCCCGGCCGGCGACGCGCGCGAGGCTGGAGAAGGGACGGATTTCCATGCCGTCGCTCATGGGCGTGTGGCCATCACACCGCTGCAGTTCGACCTGACCGACCACGCGGGCGTGCCTGCATGGCGCGATTGGCTGGGCCAGTCGTGAGTGCGCGGCCGCGCCGGAGCTGCTGACATGGCCGATTCCCGCCATCGCCCGCGCACGTTTCCCCTCAGCCTGGACAAGGTGGCGCCCAAGGCGACGCCCGCCGCCGCGCCGCTGCGGCGCAGCGATGAGCTCCTGCGCCCCCAGCGTCCCGTGGAGGCGGCCGCCAGGGATCAGCGCCGACAGAGCGCTCCGGTCGGCCTGGGTCTCGACTCCGATGACGTGAGGCGCCGCATGGTTGATCGCCTGCGGGCCCAGGGTGTGCGCGACGAAGGTGTCCTGGCAGCGATGCTGCAGGTCCCTCGGCATGCGTTCGTCGATACGGCCCTGGCCACCCAGGCCTATGAGGACACCAGCCTGCCCATCGGCTTGCAGCAGACCATCTCAAAGCCTTCGGTGGTGGCACGCATGATCGAGCTGATGTGCGCCGGACGCGGGCCGGCAGGCATGGGCCGGGTGCTGGAGATCGGCACGGGCTGTGGCTACCAGGCCGCGGTGCTCAGTCTTGTCGCGCGCCAGGTGGTGTCGGTGGAGCGCCTCAAGCCGCTGCACGACAAGGCGCGTGAACTTCTGGCGCCTTTGCGGCGTCACAACCTGCGCCTGGTGTATGGTGACGGCATGCTCGGGCATGCCCCGAATGCCCCGTATGACGGCATCATCGCCGCTGCCGGGGGGCAGCACCTGCCCCAGGCCTGGCTGGACCAGCTCGCGCCAGGGGGGCGTTTGGTCGCTCCCATGGTGGGTCCCGGTGGGGGCCAGGTGCTGGTCCTGGTCGAGCACCGGGAGGGCCGTTACGTGCGCAGCGAGCACGAGGCGGTGCACTTTGTCCCCTTAAAATCAGGCACGACCTGAGTTCTTGAAAAGGAAGTCATGAGTTTCCGTTCCGCAGGCCGTCCGTGGTGGTCCATCACTGTGAGCGTGGGGCTGGTGGTCCTGCTGTCCGCCTGTGCATCTCCGCGGCATCGTGCACCCGTGGAAGAGCGCAACTTGAACTCACTGGGCACGCCGCCGGCAGCAGCCAACGGCATGATGGCGGCACCGGCGTCCAATCCGAATGCCGGCCAGCCTGGGTACTACACGGTCAAGCCCGGTGACACGCTGATCCGCGTGGGATTGGAAACCGGGCAGAGCTGGCGCGACATCGTCGCTTGGAACAACATCGAGAACCCCAACGTCCTCGAGGTGGGGCAGGTCTTGCGTGTCGTTCCCCCGGCCGCCAGTGCCACGGTTGCCTCGACCAGCCCCATCAGCACGGCACGCGTCGAATCACGGCCGCTCGATGCCAGAGCGCCGGCCCCGGCGGCATCGGGCCCGGCACCCACACCTGCCACGGGCGGGCCGCCCGCGGCATCTGCCGCACCCGCTGCACCAGCCACAACGCCTCCCGTACCGGCCATGCCGGTCGCATCGGGGCCTGCTCGCGAAGTGGACGACATCAACTGGACGTGGCCTGCGGCCGGTGCGGTGGTCGCTTCCTTCGACGATGCCCGCAACAAGGGCCTGGGCATCGCCGGCAAGCCGGGCGACCCGATCTTCGCCGCTGCAGACGGCAAGGTGGTCTATGCCGGCTCTGGCCTGCGCGGCTATGGCAACCTGGTCATCGTCAAGCACAACAACAGCTACCTCACGGCCTACGCACACAACCAGGCCCTGCTGGTCAAGGAAGACCAGAGCGTGAGAAGAGGGCAGAAGATCGCCGAGATGGGCTCTACCGATGCCGATCGTGTGAAGCTGCATTTCGAGATCCGCAAGGAAGGCAAGCCGGTCGATCCGGCCCGCTATCTCCCACCGCGCTGAGCGCCTGCAACAGGAACCTCCCATGACCAGGAAGCGTGCCGAACCGAACGGACATGCGATGCCTGGGCTGGAAGGAGAGGCGCCTGAGCCGTCCGGTGAGACACCTGTTGCCGACGACGACGCCGTCCCGGCGTCAGCAATCGGGTTGCCCAATGGCGAGAGGGAGCTTGACGCCGGCGAATCCGAGGTGGGCAACACCCTGCAGACCTATCTGCGCGAGATTCGCCGCACGCCGCTGCTCTCTCCCGAGGAGGAATTCGCCACCGCCACACGCGCGCGCGAGGGCGATTTCCAGGCGCGCCAGGCCATGATCGAGCACAACCTGCGCCTCGTGGTCAGCATCGCCAAGAACTACCTGGGGCGCGGCCTGCCCATGACCGACCTTATCGAGGAGGGCAATCTCGGCCTGATGCATGCGATCGGCAAGTTCGAGCCCGATCGAGGCTTTCGCTTCTCGACCTATGCGTCCTGGTGGATCCGCCAGAGCATCGAACGGGCCATCATGCACCAGGCGCGCCTGGTGCGCCTGCCGGTGCATGTGGTGCGCGACCTGAACCAGGTGCTCAAGGCGCGCCGGCAGATCGAATCCCGCAGCGACCGCATCACCGAGGGGGACCGCCCCGCTCGGGTGGAGGACGTGGCGGCCCTGCTCGGACGACCGGTCCAGGAGGTCGCCGAACTGCTGCGCTTCGCCGAGACGCCCACGTCCCTGGATGCTCCGCTGGAGCGTGATGCCTCCGAAACGATGATCGACATGGTGGCCGATGAACAGGCCACCGACCCCATGGGCCTGGCTCTGCACAACGAGGTCGAGCAGTTGCTTGACACCTGGCTGGCGGAACTCAGCGAGCGCGAACGCGAAGTGCTCGCAGGCCGCTACGGGCTGCGTGACCGTGAGCCCGAGACCCTGGAGGTGCTGGCCGAGCGCCTGGGTCTCACGCGTGAGCGCATCCGCCAGATCCAGCAGGAAGCCCTCGTGAAGCTCAAGCGCCGCATGGCGCGCCAGGGCGTGGATCGCGACTCGATCTTCTGAGTCGGGCAGGGGGCGTGCGCGCAGGGATAATCCTGCCCATGAGTGAACCGAACGAATGGCTGCGCGTCGAGTCCCTCGACCTCGAAGCGCAGGGGGTGGCCCACGACGGCCAGGGCAAGGTGGTCTTCATCGAAGGCGCGCTGCCGGGCGAGGAAGTGCAGGTCAAGGTCCTGCGCCGCAAGAACCAGTGGGAGCAGGCGAGCGTGGTGGCCATGCGTCGCGAGAGCTCGCAGCGAGTCACCGCTCGCTGTCCGCACTTCGGTACCTGCGGCGGCTGCAAGATGCAGCATTTCCATGTGGCGGCGCAGGTGGCGGTGAAGCAGCGCGTGCTGGAGGACAACCTCTGGCATCTGGGCAAGGTGAAGCCCGAGCGGATGCTGCGTCCCATTGAAGGCCCCGCCTGGGGCTACCGCTATCGCGCCCGGCTGTCGGTGAGGCATGTGCCCAAGAAGGGCGGGGTGCTGGTGGGTTTCCACGAGCGCAAGTCCAGCTATGTGGCCGATATGCAGCGCTGCGAGATCCTGCCCGCGCATGTCAGCGCGTTGCTGATGCCCCTGCGTGCCTTGGTGGCGTCGATGGACGCGCGCGACCGCCTGCCTCAGATCGAGGTGGCCGTCGGCGATGCCGCTGAACGCACGGTGACGGCCCTGGTGCTGCGCCACCTCGAACCGCTCAGCGAGCCCGACCTGATGCGCCTGCGCGACTTTGCGCGGGCCCACGGCGTGCAGTGGTGGCTGCAACCCAAGGGGCCCGACACCGTGCATCCGCTCGACACGATCGACGTGCCGCTGTCCTACCGGCTGCCGGAGTTCGACGTCGAGATGCCCTTCCGGCCCACCGATTTCACCCAGGTCAATCACCACATCAACCGCGTGCTCGTGAGCCGCGCGCTGCGCCTGCTGGAGGTGTCGGCGCAGGAGCGCGTGATCGACTGGTTCTGCGGGCTGGGCAACTTCACCTTGCCACTGGCGCGCCGCGCGCGCGAGGTGCTCGGGATCGAAGGCAGCGAGACCCTGGTGCAGCGTTCGAGGGAGAACGCTGCCCTCAATGGGCTGGCCGAGCGCACCCGTTTCGAGGCCCGCAACCTGTTTGAACTCGAACCGGCCGACCTGTTGCGCTATGGCCCGGCCGACAAGTGGCTGGTGGACCCGCCCCGTGAAGGCGCCTTCGCCTTGAGCAAAGCCCTGGCCGACATCCATCAGGAGCCGCAATCCGCGCCTGGCTTCGTGCCGCCCCGGCGTATCGTCTATGTGTCCTGCAACCCGGCCACCCTGGCCCGGGACGCAGGATTGCTGGTGCACCAGGCCGGCTACCGTTGCACCCAGGCGGGTGTGGTGAACATGTTCCCGCACACGGCGCACGTCGAGAGCATCGCCGTTTTCGAGCGGGAGTGAGCTGGTGCCAGCATGGCGCGCCCATGAAACAAGGGCCCTCGCGAGGGCCCTTGTTCTTTGCACGGAGCAGCAGGTCAGTCGCTGTCGCCGCCGAAGATGCCCAGCAGGGCCAGCAGCGACTGGAACACGTTGTACACGCTCAGGTAGATCCCCAGCGTGGCCAGCACGTAGTTCGTCTCGCCGCCGTCGAGAACACGCTTCACGTCATACAGGATGAAGGCCGAGAAGACGCCCAGGCACAGCACCAGCAGGGTCAGCATCAGCGCCGACGATTGCAGGAAGAAGTTGGCGATGAAACCCACCAGGACGATCAGGGCGCCCACGGTCAGGAACTTGCCCATGCCGCTCAGGTCGCGCTTGACCACCGAAGCCAGGCTGGCCATCACGAAGAAGATGCCGGCCGTGCCACCGAAGGCCATCATCACCAGCGTGGAGCCGTTGCGGAAGCCCAGCACCGCCCCGATCATGCGCGAGAGCATCAGGCCCATGAAGAAGGTGAAGGCCAGCAGCAGCAGCACGCCGGCGGAAGAGTCCTTGGTCTTCTGGATCGCGTACATGAAACCGAAGGCGCCCGCGAAGAAGACGATCATGCTGATGCCGGGGCTCAGCAAGGTGGTGATGCCGGTGGTTACCCCGATCCAGGCGCCCAGCACCGTGGGCACGAGCGACAGCGCGAGCAGCCAGTACGTGTTGCGCAAGACACGGTTGCGCTGCTCGGCCAGGACGCCAGAGCCGGAATAGGCGGCTTGCAGACTTTCGTTCATTGATCAGCTCCTCTTTCAGGATTGCGTTGCGGACGCGGCGCTCGCCGCGGCTCCCCTCAGACCACGGGGCCCGATTCTAGTTCCCCACGGCCACAGCACCAAATTCGCCCCGGGGGCCCCGTCTCGGTTAGGCTGTGCACTGTGGTGGGGCTGGCCCGCCGAGCACATTGTGGGATGAACACATGAAACAAAAGCACTTGTTGACGCTCGAAGACGTCAAGAAAATCGCACATGCCGCCGAGGCCGAGGCCCTGGCCAACCACTGGGCGGTGAGCATCGCCATCGTCGACGATGGCGGGCACCTGCTGTGGCTGCAGCGGCTCGACGGCGCCGCACCCATCTCAGCCCAGATTGCACCGGCCAAGGCCCATACAGCTGCGCTGGGGCGCCGTGAAAGCAAGGTCTACGAGGACATCATCAACCAGGGGCGCACCTCCTTCCTCAGCGCCCCCGGGCTGCAAGGCCTGCTCGAAGGCGGGGTGCCCATCCTCGTCGAGGGCCAGTGCGTGGGCGCGGTGGGGGTGAGCGGCGTGAAATCCATCGAGGATGCGCAGGTCGCGAAGGCCGGCATTGCGGCCCTGCTGGGCTGACGGGAGCGCCGGGTGCCGCCTTGGCGAGGCGCCCGGCGAAACATCACTTGGTGAGGATCAGCTTGCCGAACTTGGTGGCGCGCAGCTGGTAAAGCGCCCCGTTGTGCTCGATCTGCACCGATTTGCGCCCCTGCAGAAGACGGCTGCTGGGCAATGCCGGCTCGACCGAGAGATCCGCAGACGATGCAAGCTCTCCAGCCACGATGCCGTGGTCCGAAATCTGGGCCGTTCGCGGCCGGGGCAGGGTGAGGGTTGGTTTCATTTCACAGACCTCGCGGGTGGGGCTGGCATGTCGGCGAAGGGCAATGGGGGGTCAGGACAGGGCCCACCAGGCCGCCGCTGCGACCACCAGCAAGCTCAGCAGCCAGTCCGTGACCATGGGGCTCACTCAGGCCATGGCCAGCGCCACAGCCCTGACGGGGGTGCTCGGCGCTGCACCGGGGCGGGACAGGGCCGAATCCAGGGTGGACTGCGCACAGTCGGCGCAGCGGCCGCAGCAGGTGGCCACGCCGAGTTCCAACTGCAGATCCTCCAGCGAGCTGCAACCACCATGAGCAGCGCGCTGGATGTCGCGCTCTGAGATGCGCCGGCACACACACACAATCATCTGGACCCTCGTGATGGTCGTTTGTTGCGTGAGAGTATAAATAAGAATGATTCGCACTACAAGGCCTGTCTGTTTGGCTTGCAAACGGTTGCGATTCTTCGTCGGGATTCCCACCTCTGGGGGGAGCGACAGGTGCGTGCGGGGCCGCATACTGCCGCCGCGGCGCCTTTGCCGGGTGTTGCGTCCCGCGATGAGTTCACGATCGACCACCATGACACCTCCCACCCCTTGCCCTGTCTGTCTCCCCCACCGCGGCGCAGTAGCCGCCATGTTCGTGCCGGCGGCATGGAGGCGCGCATGAAGCCCGTGCAGGCGGCGGCCGCCGAGGGCCGCGACAATGCGACCGCCGGGGTGTACGGGGCCCGTCTGAAGTTCTGGTTCCCGCTGTTCCTGTTCGCGTTGGTCCTGGTGGCCTACTTCTGGCGGCGTGGCGATGCCTGGCTCTGGCCTGAACTGGTCTGGGCGCTTTCGGCCCTGATCCAGGCGGCGATCCGTTGGCCTCACGTGCAGGCCAACCGGGCCAACCAGGTGCAGGTGCAGCGGGTCGATCGTCGCGAGCAATGGCTGATGTTCGGCGTGTTCATGGGCCTGCTTTGCCTGCCCATGCTGCATCTGGCGACGCCCTGGTTCGAGGCGCTGGACTACCGGCTGCCCGAGGCCGCATCCTGGGCAGGCGCCGCGCTGATGGCGATCTCGTTGGTCTACTTCCATCGCACCCATGCGGACCTGGGGCGGCACTGGTCACCCTCGCTGGAGGTGCACAGCGGGCATCGGCTGGTCACCCAGGGGGTCTATGCGCGGGTGCGGCATCCCATGTATGCGTCGATCTGGCTGTTCGCGCTGGCGCAGCCGCTGCTGGTGCACAACTGGCTGGCGGGGGCCTTCGGATTGGTGGCCTTTGGTCTGCTGTACGCCTTGCGCGTCCCTCGCGAAGAGGCCCTGATGCTGGACACCTTCGGCGACGAGTATCGAGCCTACATGCAGCGCACTGGCCGCCTGTGGCCCGTGCGGCCGCGATGACTCAGGACACCTCGCCCATCTGCGACTGCAGGTAGTTCTGCAGCCCCACCTTGTCCACCAGTTCGATCTGGGTTTCGAGGAAGTCGATGTGCTCCTCGGTGTCGTCGAGGATGTCCTGCAGCAGGTCGCGTGACACGTAGTCACGCACTGCCTCGCAGTGGGCGATTCCGTCCTTGATGGTGGACTGCGCCGTGGATTCCAGCTTGAGGTCGCAGTTCAGGATCTCCACGACGTCCTCCCCCACCAGGAGTTTGCCCAGATCCTGGAGGTTGGGCAGTCCGTCGAGCGTGAGGATGCGGTCCATCAGTCGGTCGGCGTGTTTCATCTCACCGATCGATTCCTCGTATTCCTTCTTGGCCAGCTTGTCCAGGCCCCAATGCTTGAGCACCCGGTAGTGCAGGAAGTATTGGTTGATGGCCGTGAGCTCGTTCTTGAGCTGGGCATTGAGGTATTCGATGACTTTGGCATCGCCTTTCATGGAGCGCTCCTGGATGCAGGGTGGTGGGGCATGTTCCTTCGGCGATTGTGGTCCGAGTTCCCCGGAAGCTCAAACCCGCCACCATGTCCGCACGCGATCGCTCGTCTTGCACGTGAGTACGAGAGGTGTTCTCATTCGCGGATGTCGAGGTGATGTTGCGTCAAGGAGGAGAAATGCAGCGCTGGGCAGGCTATAATCGACAGGTTTATCTGCAACCACCCCCCGCCTAGCGAAACTCCCCGCCGTTTCCTCACCGGACGTCTGCTGGAAGAGCAGCGCTGGGCGCGCACAACACCGGAGAACCCCGTGCTGCCGCAACTGCCCCAAGCTCTTTTAGCACTCGCAGACGGCACGGTCTTTCGTGGCACCTCGATCGGCTCGGCCGGTCACACGGTCGGTGAAGTGGTGTTCAACACCGCGCTCACCGGCTACCAGGAAATCCTCACCGACCCCAGCTACTGCCGGCAGATCGTCACACTGACGTATCCGCACATCGGCAACGTGGGGGTCAACGACGAGGATGTCGAGGCCTCGAAAGTCCATGCCGCCGGCCTCATCATCAAGGACCTGCCGGTCCTGGAATCGAACTTCCGCAAGACCCGCACGCTGTCGCAGTATTTGGCCGACGAAGGCACGGTGGCCATCGCCGACATCGACACACGCCGCCTGACCCGCATCCTGCGCACCACCGGGGCCCAGAACGGCTGCATCCTGGCGCTGCCGGCCGGGCAGGCCCTCACGCAGGCTCATGTCGACGAGGCCATCGCCAAGGCCAAGGCGGCGTCCAGCATGGCGGGCCTCGACCTCGCCAAGGTCGTGAGCGCCACCGAGCGCTACGACTGGACACAGACCGAATGGCGCCTGGGCAGCGGCTACGGTACGCAGGCCGCGCCGCGCTTCCACGTGGTGGCCTATGACTTCGGCGTGAAGTACAACATCCTGCGCATGCTGGCCGAACGGGGCTGCAAGGTCACGGTGGTGCCAGCGCAGACACCGGCCGGCGAGGTGCTGGCCCTGCGTCCGGACGGCATCTTCCTGTCCAACGGTCCCGGCGACCCGGAGCCTTGCGACTATGCGATCGCGGCGGCGCGCGAGCTGATCGACACCGGCACCCCCACTTTCGGCATCTGTCTGGGGCACCAGATCATGGCGCTGGCCTCGGGTGCGCGCACCTTCAAGATGAAGTTCGGCCACCACGGGGCCAACCATCCGGTGAAGGACCTGGACAGCGGGCGCGTGAGCATCACGAGCCAGAACCACGGCTTTGCGGTGGATGAGAAGACGCTGCCGGCGAACCTGCGCGCCACGCACGTGAGCCTGTTCGACGGCACGCTGCAGGGCCTGGCCCGCACCGACAAGCCGGCCTTCTGCTTCCAGGGCCACCCCGAGGCCTCCCCCGGACCCCATGACATCGGCTATCTCTTCGACCGGTTTGTGTCGCTGATGGAGAACAAGAATGCCTAAGCGCACAGACATCCAGAGCATCCTCATCATCGGCGCCGGCCCGATCATCATCGGCCAGGCCTGCGAGTTCGACTACTCCGGCGCCCAGGCCTGCAAGGCGCTGCGCCAGGAAGGCTACAAGGTCATCCTGGTCAACAGCAACCCGGCGACCATCATGACCGACCCGGACACGGCCGATGTGACCTACATCGAGCCCATCACGTGGCAGGTGGTCGAGCGCATCATCGCCAAGGAGCGTCCGGACGCCGTGCTGCCCACCATGGGTGGCCAGACCGCGCTGAACTGTGCCCTGGACCTGCACAGGCATGGCGTGCTGGCCAAGTACGGCGTCGAGATGATCGGCGCCAACGAGCACGCGATCGAGAAGGCCGAGGACCGCCTGAAGTTCAAGGACGCGATGACCAAGATCGGCCTGGACTCTGCCAAGTCGGGCATCGCCCACTCGCTGGAAGAGGCCTGGGCGGTGCAAAAGCGCATCCAGGCCGAGATCGGCGGTTCCGGCTTCCCGATGGTGATCCGCCCGAGCTTCACGCTGGGCGGCACGGGCGGCGGCATCGCCTACAACCCCGAGGAGTTCGAGGAGATCTGCAAGCGCGGCCTCGACCTGTCGCCCACCAACGAGCTGCTCATCGAGGAGTCGCTGATCGGCTGGAAGGAATACGAGATGGAAGTCGTGCGCGACCGCGCCGACAACTGCATCATCGTGTGCTCCATCGAGAACCTCGACCCAATGGGCATCCACACCGGCGACTCCATCACCGTGGCACCGGCGCAGACGCTGACCGACAAGGAATACCAGCTGATGCGCAATGCCTCGGTGGCCATCCTGCGCGAGATCGGCGTGGACACCGGCGGCTCGAACGTGCAGTTCTCGATCAATCCGCGCAACGGCCGCATGATCGTGATCGAGATGAACCCGCGCGTGTCGCGCTCGTCGGCGCTGGCCTCCAAGGCCACGGGTTTTCCCATCGCCAAGGTGGCAGCCAAGCTGGCCGTGGGCTACACGCTGGACGAACTACGCAACGAGATCACGGGGGGGGCCACGCCCGCGAGCTTCGAGCCGAGCATCGACTACGTCGTCACCAAGATCCCGCGCTTTGCCTTCGAGAAGTTCCCCGCCGCAGACTCGCGCCTGACGACCCAGATGAAGTCGGTCGGCGAGGTCATGGCGATGGGCCGCACTTTCCAGGAAAGCTTCCAGAAGGCCCTGCGTGGCCTGGAGACTGGCATTGACGGTCTGACCGAACGCAGCAGCGACCGCGAGGAGATCGTGCAGGAGATCGGCGAGCCCGGCCCCGAGCGCATCCTCTTCCTGGCTGATGCCTTCCGCATCGGCATGAGCCTGGATGAGGTGTACGAGGAAACGGCCGTCGATCCCTGGTTCCTCGCACAGATCGAGGAGCTGGTGCGCCTCGAGCAACAGCTGGGGGGGCGCACCCTGGCCTCGTTGTCGGCCGAGGAGCTGCGCTTCCTCAAGCGCAAGGGCTTCTCCGACAAGCGCCTGGCCAAGCTGCTGGGCACGAACCAGCACGAAGTGCGCAAGGCCCGCCACGCCCAGGGCATCCGCCCGGTCTACAAGCGCGTGGACACCTGCGCGGCGGAGTTCGCCACCCAGACCGCCTACATGTACTCCACCTACGACGAGGAGTGCGAGGCCGAGCCGACGAGCAAGAAGAAGATCATGGTGCTGGGCGGCGGCCCCAACCGCATCGGCCAGGGCATCGAGTTCGACTACTGCTGCGTCCATGCCGCTCTCGCCATGCGCGAAGACGGCTACGAGACCATCATGGTCAACTGCAACCCCGAGACCGTCTCGACCGACTACGACACCTCCGATCGCCTCTACTTCGAGCCCGTGACGCTGGAGGATGTGCTCGAGATCGTCCAGAAGGAAAAGCCCGTTGGCGTGATCGTGCAGTACGGTGGCCAGACGCCGCTGAAGCTCGCGCTCGACCTGGAAGCCAACGGTGTGCCCATCATCGGCACCACCCCTGACAGCATCGACATCGCCGAAGACCGCGAGCGCTTCCAGCAGCTGCTGCACACCCTGGGGCTGAAGCAGCCGCCCAACCGCACCGCGCGCACCGAGGAACAGGCCCTGCAGATGGCCCAGGAAATCGGCTACCCGCTGGTGGTGCGTCCGAGCTACGTGCTGGGCGGCCGTGCGATGGAGATCGTGCACGGCGACAAGGACCTGGAGCGCTACATGCGCGAAGCCGTGCGGGTGAGCGAGAAGTCGCCCGTGCTGCTCGACCGCTTCCTCGACGACGCCATCGAGGTCGATGTGGACTGCATCGCCGATGGCGAGTCGGTGATGATCGGCGGCATCATGGAACACATCGAGCAGGCGGGCGTGCACTCCGGCGACTCGGCCTGCTCGCTGCCGCCCTACACGCTGCCGGCCAGCCTGCAGGACGAGCTGCGCCGACAGACCGCCCTGATGGCCCAGGCCCTCAAGGTGGTGGGCCTGATGAACGTGCAGTTCGCCATCCAGGGCGAGGGCGAGGCGGCCACGGTCTACGTGCTGGAGGTCAACCCGCGCGCCTCGCGCACCGTGCCCTACGTGTCCAAGGCCACCGGCCAGCCGCTGGCCAAGATCGCCGCGCGCTGCATGGCCGGGCGCAAGCTCAAGGACCAGCAGGGCCTGGGCGGCCGTCCGCCGCACGAGGTGATCCCGCCGTATTACTCGGTGAAGGAGGCGGTCTTCCCCTTCAACAAGTTCCCCGGTGTCGACCCGGTGCTGGGCCCCGAGATGCGCTCCACCGGCGAGGTGATGGGCGTGGGCCAGACCTTCGGCGAAGCCATGCTCAAGAGCCAGCTGGCTGCCGGCTCGCGACTGCCCAGCAAGGGCACGGTGTGCATCACCGTGAAGGATGCCGACAAGGCCCGGGCGGTCGAGGTGGCGCGTGAACTGCATGCCCTGGGCTTCCAGCTGGTGGCCACCAAGGGCACCGGTGCTGCGATTTCCGAGGCGGGGATTCCGGTGCGCGTGGTCCACAAGGTCAAGGACGGCCGGCCCCACATCGCCGACATGATCAAGGGCGGCGAGATCCAGCTGGTCTTCACCACCGTGGACGAAACCCGCACGGCCATCGCGGATTCCCGCTACATCCGCACTGCAGCCCTGGCCAACCGTGTGACCTATTACACGACGATGGCCGGCTGTGAGGCCGCCGTGGAGGCGATGAAGCACCAGGCAGACCTGGTCGTCTACTCGGTGCAGGAGCTGCACAAGGCGCTACACTAAACCGACACCGTCCAGACCCCAGGCCGCCGCCGGCCGTCCCGCAGGGGACCCGGCGGCGGCTGATTTTTTACCGACCCTCTCCCCCAGATTTCAAGAGCAAGCCTATGGCCACCATCCCATTGACCAAGCGCGGCGCCGAAAAGCTCAAGGCCGAGCTGGTGCGCCTGAAGACCGTGGAGCGCCCGGCGGTGATCAACGCCATCGCCGAAGCCCGCGCCCAGGGTGACCTGTCCGAGAACGCCGAGTACGACGCGGCCAAGGACAAGCAGGGCTTCATCGAAGGCCGCATCCAGGAAATCGAAGGCAAGCTTGCCGTGGCGCAGATCATCGACCCGGCCGCACTCGATGCCGGCGGGCGTGTGGTCTTCGGCTCGACCGTCGACCTCGAGGAAGAAGAGTCTGGCGACGCCGTGACCTACCAGATCGTTGGCGACGACGAGGCCGACCTCAAGCAGGGCCTGATCTCCATCAGCTCGCCCATTGCACGCGCCCTCATCGGGAAGGAGGCGGGTGACGTGGCCGAAGTGCAGGCCCCGGGAGGGATCAAGCGCTACGAGATCGTCGAGGTCCGCTACGTCTGAGAGGAGGCCTGTCGTGCTGCAGCGATGGATGGCGTGGTTGGCAGGCCTGTGGGCCGGCCTGGTGCTGACCATCGGCGCGGTGGCGGCCCCCTCGGCCTTTGCTGTCCTGGAGCGGGCCCAGGCGGGCCGGTACGTGGCCCGGGTCTTCGTGATCGAGGCCTACGCCAGCCTGGCCCTGGCCGTGGCGATGATCCTGCTGGCTCGTGGTCAGGCGTCGGTCACGGCGGGTGAGGGCGCCGGGTCGCGGTTCAGCCCGGAACTCGGCCTGGCCCTGGGGGCCCTGTTCTGCACCGTGGCGGGCTATTTCGCCGTCCAGCCCCTGATGGATGCAGCGCGGGCCGGGCAGGGGAGCCTGTCCTTCGCGGCCCTGCATGGCATTTCGCTCGGCTTTTTCGGCCTGAAGGGTGTGTTGCTGCTGGTGCTGGCCTGGCGCGCGAATGCGCCCGCCCGGCGCTGAGCCGGCAACAGCTCAGGATTCCAGGGCGCGCTTCTTGCGGCTGGCCACGCGTTCCTTGGCGCGCTTGACCGTCCCGCCTTTGGTCAGGCGCTCGTTGCCCAGTACGGTGAGCTTGCGCACTTCAGGGCGCTGGCCGCCCCGCTTGGAATACTTCAGGACCTTGACCACCTTGGGGCCGGCCTTGCGTGTTTCGTCGGAGGTCTTTGCCTTCGGGGGGATGGGGCGCCAAAGCACCAGCAGCTTGCCGATGTGCTGGATGGGGGCGGCGCCGAGCTGATCGCTGAGCTGGGCCAGCATGTCTTCGCGGGCCTGTCGGTCGTCAGAGAAGACGCGCACCTTGATGAGGCCATGGGCCTTGAGAGCGGCGTCGGTTTCCTTCAGGACGGCATTGGAAAGACCCTCGGCGCCGATCAGGACGACCGGGTCGAGATGGTGGGCCTCGGAGCGCTTTTCCTTGCGCTGGGCCGGAGTGAGTGTGATCGCGGGCATCCGCCTATTATCGTCGGGCAATGAAGATCAAGACAAAAAGCAAAAAGGTCAACAAGGCGTGGTTGCATGACCACCTGACCGATCCCTACGTGAAGCTCGCCCAGAAAGAGGGCTACCGCGCGCGTGCGGCCTACAAGCTCAAGGAGATCGACGAGACGCTGGGGCTGCTCAAGCCCGGGCAGCTTGTCGTGGACCTGGGGGCTGCGCCGGGCGCATGGAGCCAATATGTGCGGCGTCGCTTCGCACCCAGGGAGGCCGGCAGTGGTGGGGCCGCGGTGGGCGCGCTGCACGGACAGATCATCGCTCTGGATCTGCTGGATTTCGAACCCATCGAGGGGGTGCAGTTCATCCAGGGCGATTTTCGCGAGGAATCGGTGCTGGCTCAGTTGGAGGCCGCCGTGGCCGGGCGACCGGTGGACGTGGTGATTTCCGACATGGCGCCGAACCTCTCGGGCATTCCCTCTTCGGATTCCGCCCGCATTGCCCACTTGGTGGAGCTGGCGGTGGAGTTTGCGACGCACCATATGCACCATAACGGTGCGCTTGTCTGCAAGGTCTTCCATGGCAGCGGCTATAGCCAGCTCGTCAAGCTCTTCAAGCAGCACTTTCGGGTGGTCAAACCCATCAAACCAAAGGCCTCACGCGACAAGTCGTCGGAAACCTTCCTGGTCGGCATCGGTCTGAAGAACGACGGCAAGTCGTGACGCTATCGCGGTCATAGCGCGGGCGGCGCAACACAAAGCGCCGGCATGGGTCAAACTTGGGTCGTAAACGGGGTCACAGACGCGAGGCCGCGAGGCTTGACTCGTCTAGAATGATCCTCATCTTGCCTGTCAATAGGCAATTCTTGTTGTTCGGATCGGAGAAGGAGCCGCGGTGAACAATCAATGGTTCTCGAAGGTGGCTGTGTGGCTGGTGATCGCCCTTGTGCTGTTCACCGTCTTCAAGCAGTTCGACCGCACGGCGGCCGCCACCGGGCAGATCGCGTACTCCGATTTCCTGGATGAGGTGCGCGCCAAGCGCATCAAGAGCGTGACGCTGCAGGAAGGGTCCGGCGGCGGCACCGAGATCGTGGCGATCACGAATGATGATCGTCGCATCCGCACGACCGCCACCTACCTTGACCGCGGCCTCGTGGGCGATCTCATCAACAACAACGTGCGCTTCGACGTGAAGCCCCGTGAAGAGCCGTCCCTGCTGATGAGCATCCTCATCTCCTGGGGGCCGATGCTGCTGCTGATCGGTGTGTGGATCTACTTCATGCGCCAGATGCAAGGCGGTGGCAAAGGCGGGGCCTTCAGCTTCGGCAAGTCGCGCGCCCGCATGCTCGACGAGACCAACAACTCCGTCACCTTCGCTGATGTCGCGGGCTGCGACGAGGCCAAGGAAGAGGTCAAGGAACTGGTCGATTTCCTGAAGGACCCGCAGAAGTTCCAGAAACTCGGCGGCCGCATTCCGCGCGGCGTGCTGATGGTCGGCCCTCCGGGCACCGGCAAGACGTTGCTGGCCAAGTCCATCGCCGGCGAGGCCAAGGTGCCTTTCTTCTCGATCTCCGGTTCCGACTTCGTCGAGATGTTCGTCGGCGTGGGTGCGGCGCGCGTGCGCGACATGTTCGAGCAGGCCAAGAAGAACGCGCCCTGCATCATCTTCGTCGACGAGATCGACGCCGTGGGCCGCCATCGCGGTGCCGGCCTGGGCGGCGGCAACGACGAGCGCGAGCAGACGCTCAACCAGATGCTGGTCGAGATGGACGGTTTCGAGACCAACCTGGGCGTGATCGTGATCGCCGCGACCAACCGGCCCGACATCCTCGACCCGGCACTGCTGCGCCCGGGCCGTTTCGACCGCCAGGTCTATGTGACCCTGCCGGACGTGCGCGGTCGCGAACAGATCCTCAACGTGCACATGCGCAAGGTGCCCATCGGCACGGACGTCAAGCCCGACATCCTGGCCCGTGGCACGCCCGGCTTCTCGGGGGCTGACCTGGCCAACCTCGTGAACGAGGCGGCTCTGTTCGCCGCGCGCCGCAACGCCCGCGTCGTCGAGATGCAGGACTTCGAGAAGGCCAAGGACAAGATCCTGATGGGCCCCGAGCGCAAGTCCATGGTCATGCCCGAGGAAGAGCGCAAGAACACCGCCTACCACGAGGCCGGCCACGCCCTGGTGGCGCGCATGCTGCCCAAGACCGACCCGGTGCACAAGGTCACCATCATCCCGCGCGGTCGTGCACTGGGCGTGACGATGCAACTGCCCGAAGGCGACCGCTACAGCATGGACAAGGAGCGCATGCTCAACACCATCGCGGTGCTGTTCGGCGGGCGCATTGCCGAAGAGGTCTTCATGAACCAGATGACCACCGGTGCCAGCAACGACTTCGAGCGGGCCACGCAGATCGCCCGCGACATGGTCACCCGCTATGGCATGACCGATGAGCTGGGCCCGATGGTCTATGCCGAAAACGAAGGCGAGGTCTTCCTGGGCCGCTCGATCACCAAGCAGGTGAATGTCTCCGAGGAGACGATGCAGAAGGTCGACAAGGAGATCCGCAAGATCATCGACGAGCAGTACGCCCACGCGCGTCGCCTGATCGAGGAGAACAAGGACAAGATGCACGCGATGGCCAAGGCGCTGCTGGAATGGGAAACCATCGATGCCGAGCAGATCGAGGACATCATGAATGACAGGCCGCCGCGTCCGCCCAAGGACTGGACGCCCAGCAGCAGCAAGGGCACGGGTGGGCCGACCCCACCGGTCAATCCCGACCAGGCACCAGCGGCCGCCTGACAGCCGAACACCCGGCTGCACACACTCAACGGGGCTTCGGCCCCGTTGTCACTTTCCGATCCGCCCATGCATTGGCACACTTCCCGCTACGTCATCGACCTGAGCCGCCCCAGGGTGATGGGGATCGTCAACATCACGCCGGACTCCTTCTCGGATGGGGGGCGGCATGGTGACACGCGATCGGCCATGGCCCACTGCGAACAGCTTCTGCGAGAGGGGGCTGACATCCTCGATCTGGGCGGCGAATCCAGCCGGCCGGGGGCCGAGGCCTTGCCGCTGGAGGAGGAGCTGGCCCGCGTCCTGCCGGTGCTGCGCGAGGCCGTGCGCCTGGGTGTGCCCGTTTCCATCGACACCTACAAGACCGAAGTGATGCGCGCCGCGCTGGACGCAGGGGCCGACATCGTCAACGATATCTACGCCTTGCGCAGCCCCGGTGCTGAAGCGGTCGTGGCGGGCCACCCGCGATGCGGGGTCTGCTTGATGCACATGCAAGGCGAGCCGAAGTCGATGCAGGCAGCGCCGCACTACGACGACGTCGTGACCGAGGTTCGCGACTTCCTGCAAGCCAGGGCAGCGGCTCTGCGCGAGCGGGGTGTGGCCGGCGAACGCATCGTGCTGGATCCTGGCTATGGGTTCGGCAAGTCGGTCGGGCACAATTTCGAGCTGCTGCGTCGACAACGTGAACTCCTCGGGGCGGGCTATCCGCTGCTGGCCGGTTGGTCGCGCAAGTCCTCGCTGGGCGCCGTCACGGGACGGGCGGTGAACGAGCGCCTGGCGGCCAGTGTTGCGGCCGCTCTGGCGGCTGTGGAGCGCGGTGCGCGCATCGTGCGAGTGCACGACGTGGCGGCCACGGTCGATGCCCTCAAGGTCTGGGCCCATGCAGGACTTCCATGGTCATGAGACCTTCCCCGCGACTGCGGCCTGTGCGTCAGGCGCGCGGTCTGCGATGATTCCGCCTGTTCCCATTTCCCAGACGATTCCTCGACGATGAGCCAGAGACAGTATTTCGGCACGGACGGCATCCGCGGTGCCGTGGGCGTGTCCCCCATCACTCCGGATTTCGTGCTGACCCTCGGCCATGCCGTGGGGCGCGTGCTGCGCCGTGCGCATACCGGCACGGGTCGACCGACGGTCCTCATCGGCAAGGACACGCGCATCTCCGGCTACATGCTCGAATCGGCACTGGAGGCTGGTTTCTCCTCCGCAGGTGTCGATGTGCTGCTCAGTGGGCCCCTTCCGACGCCGGGGGTGGCCTATCTGACCCGGGCGCTGCGACTGGACCTGGGCGTCGTGATCAGTGCGTCCCACAATCCTTACGGGGACAACGGCATCAAGTTCTTTTCTGCCCAGGGCGAAAAACTGCCCGACGGTTGGGAACTGTCGGTGGAGGCGCTGCTGGCGCAGCCACCGCAGTGGGTCGATTCCGCCGCTCTGGGCAAGGCGCGACGGCTGGAGGACGCCCAGGGCCGCTACATCGAGTTCTGCAAGGCCAGCTTTGCCAACGACCTCTCCCTCAAAGGCCTGCGTATCGTCGTGGATGCCGCCCATGGTGCGGCGTATCAGGTGGCGCCAAATGTGCTGCATGAACTGGGTGCCGAAGTAGTGGCCATCGGTTGCATGCCGGACGGCTACAACATCAATGCCGGGCATGGGGCCACGGCGCCGCAGGCTCTGGTCGAGGCTGTGCGCCGCCACAGCGCCCACTACGGTGTGGCGCTCGACGGCGATGCCGACCGCGTGTTGCTGGTCGATGCCACGGGACGCCTCTACAACGGCGATGAACTGCTCTACGTGATGGCAGCCGACCGTCTGCGACAGGGCCAGGCCGTGCCCGGGGTGGTGGGCACCTTGATGACCAACCTCGGCGTGGAGCAGGCCTTGGCACGGCGGGGCGTGCCTCTGGTGCGTGCCAAGGTGGGCGACCGTTACGTGCTCGAAGAGCTTGTGGCTCGGGGCTGGCTGCTGGGCGGCGAGGGCTCCGGCCACTTGCTGGCGCTCGACCGGCACACCACGGGCGACGGCCTGGTCAGTGCGTTGCAGGTCCTCCAGGCCACGCTGCGTTCAGGACAGCCCCTGGCCGAACTGCTGGCCGACGTGCAGCTGTTTCCCCAGACGCTCATCAACGTGCGCCTGCAGCCGGGTCAGGACTGGCGCCAGAATGACCGTCTTGCCGCCGAGCAGGCTGCCGTCACCCAGGAACTGGCGGACACAGGCCGGATCCTCATCCGCGCCTCCGGCACCGAACCGCTGCTGCGCGTGATGGTGGAGGCCCGGGACGCCTCCGTTGCGCAGGCCAGTGCCGAGCGCCTGGCAGCAGCCGCTCAAGCGGGATGAGGGCGCAGCCGTCTAGTCGCTGATGCGGAACTCGATGCGCCGGTTGCGGGCCCGTCCTTCCGCCGTCTGGTTGCTGGCCACTGGACGGGAAGCCCCGGCGCCCGAGATGGCAAGACGCTGGGCCTCCACTCCCTGGGAGAGCAGGTAACTGCGCACGGCATCGGCCCGCGCCAACGACAGTGCCAGGTTGGCGTCTGCGGCCCCCAGAGCATCGGTGTGGCCGATGATCTCGATGCGCCGGGCACTCAAGCGAACAAGCGTCGGCAGCATGCCATCGAGCACTGAACGGCCGGCGGGTGTGAGCACCGAGCTGCCAGGCTCGAACTCGACGATGCGGTTGGCCAGGGCATGGTCCAGCAGGCTTTGCTCACCGCTGCCCACGCGCAAGGCATTGCGCACTGTGTAGGTTGGGTTCAACCGGGTTGCGACGGCGCTCACGACCTGCTGGCGCTGGGCCTCGTTCGGCACCTCACCTTGGAGGTCGATCTGTGTCCCCCGGATCGCCAGCTGTCCGCGGCTGACCTGCCGGATTTCGGGGCCGAGGACGTTCTGGACATGCTGGGTCCACTGAGGGGGAGCGACCACACTGCCGATGGCGATCTGGTCGACCACCCGATGTGCGCCGTAGAGATCGTGCAGGCGTTGCAGCACGGCCGCGCGCGTTGCTTCATCCGGGACCGTCCCGGTCACGAGCACCTGGTCTGGCGCAGGGTCTGTGCGTCCCGCTGCCCACGTCGACGAGATTGCCAGTCCGAGCAGCAGTGCCCACAGCCACCGTCGCGAAAGCGTGCGGCCCATCCGTGGTGTCAACCGAGGTGTGTGGGAGGTCTGTGCAGATGCGATCGACATGGCAGTTCCAGATGAAACGGGGTCAGGCGCCAAAGAAGGTTTCCCGGAAGGTCAGGCGGGCCTGACCGAGCGAGAGTTGCGGGTCGCGCAGGTAGCTCGAGAGCTTCTTGAGTCCATAATCGGCATCCACCATGCGTTCGACCCATGCCGTGTTGGCGAAGTCGATGTTGTCCTGGGCGCAGCTGTAGGGGTCGAGCACGCTGCGCAGGCTGCGTGGGCAGGCTCCGTTGAAACCGATGATCAACACCGGCAGGCCGGCGCACCGAGTGACGAAAAGGCCCAGCTCCAGTGCACTGCGCTTGAGGAATCCGGCCAGCGTGTCCAGCCAGAGGCTGGCCACGAACGGCCGATACAGGGGGTCCTTGACCAGCGGGAGCACCAGGCCCCGTTCGAGCCGATTGGCGGTGCTCGGGACCAGGAGCGGCTGAAGCAGCAGACCCAGTCCCAGGAGCGTCTGACGAAGACAGCAGCGGTGGCCGCTGTCATGGAGCATGGTTTCCAGAGTGCCCAGGGTCTGGCTGCCCAGAAACTGCCGGAAGTGGGGTGAAGACGTTCCCGGCAGCACATCGTGGGACTGTTCCGCCTTCGCCAGGACCTCTTGCAGGCCTTGTGCATCTTCGCAACCCTGCGCAGCGGCGCAGGCCTGCTCCAGGCGCATCCAGAGGCTGGACAGCACGAGGGGGCTCAGGCCGAGAAAATCCAGGGGCTCGGGAACATCGAAGGAGCCTGCGACGATGAAGGGATAGCGGCGACCCGAAGCGTCCTGGCTGGGCATCAGGTGGCCCGCCAGTCCCACCGGGCTGCGGGCCCCCAGGAAGGCGAACTGCGCTGAAGGCGCTTCGTCATAGATCTGCTTCCAGCGTGGGTCGCCGGCCATGAGCTCCATGGTGCGCGACATCCAGCGGTCCAGTGTCTGGACCAGGGGCGCACTCGCGGAGTTGCTGCGCAGGAAGTCTCCCCGTGCGGGCAGCTTGCCGAAGTAGACGAGTTTGGGCGCCGCGTGGGTGGCGTTCATTGGGCGCTCCCACGGGTGTTTGCTGCACGGACAAAGGCCGTGCCGGCCACGGCGCGCGGCAAAGGCGCGCCTCCGAGACTGCCGCCACCAGTGGACTGACCAGAGGCAGTTGTGCCGGGGGACGCGATGATGCGCAGGTGAACGGCCACGCTCTGGGGGCCGCGTGTCCATCTCAGTTCGTGCGTCTGGGCATCGATGCGACGCCGTTGGGCGCTGTTGACCATGCGTTCCAGTCCAAAGCGGCCTGGTTCCTGGACGAACTCCACACTGCTGCCGTCGAACGTCACCCCATGCAGCCGCACCCCGAGGTTGTTCTGAGGGCCGGGCCAGACGAAATGCGACCATGCCGCAGCTGTGTTCCGATAGCGCATGACCTGCCCGTCGATCTCCAGGCTGTACTCGGTGAGCCCGGGCGCAGGCTGGGGCAGGATCTGGAAGAGCGTCTGCTCCCCGCCGGCGTCCGGGCCGGCGCTCGATGAAGAGCCTGCGGTGGCCCCAAGAGGCCCGACCCAGGTGGCGAAGCGCGCGCTGAACTCGGGGTTGAGCCGGATGGCCATCTCGGCCCAGGTGCGCGGGGCGAGGGTGTCGCCGCGGCGGATCACGAGCGGGCCGAGCGTCCTGTCGGCAAAACGGGCCACGGCCCCTTCCGGACCAAAGATCTTGGCGATGTCCGAGGCCGATGCTTCGACGCGGGCCTGGGGCCTGAATGGATAACGGTCGGCCAGGGTGGCTTCGAAGGGGCCATGCACCTGCGCTTCCCAGATGCGGTTGATCTCCTCCTCGGCCGTCGGAATGAGCGCGTCATAGGCCTGCATCAGCGGACGCACCAGCAGCGGGCGCAGCCCTTCGCGCGCGCTGTCGCTCAGGCCGTTGAGCATCTGCTCGTCGATGAGCTTGAGCAATTCGGCCAATTCCGATTGGCCCTGAAGTGTTTGCTGCAGCAACTGCACGCTGGCAGGGCCGGCCTCTCCCTGAGTGTGGATCTGATTGAAGCGGCTGCGCAGCTTGGCGAGACCTTCCAGGTAGCTGCGCATGAGGCTGCCGCCATCGTCGCGAGTGGCCATCAGCCGACTGATGCCCTCGAAAGCCTGGCTCACCAGGAGCGTCTGGTAGCGGTCCGGCGCACCGGTCTCTGTGGCCTGGACGCGCACGTGAACCTGGGCTGGCGCCTGGCGCAGCACCACCTGCCGGAACCATTCTCCGAACCCGCGGCGCACGCCGGCCGTGCGGTCGGAGGCAAGCGCCGCCTGATCCCAAGAGGTTTCCTCGTGCACCGCTGTCAGCAGGCGGCCCAGGGGCGAACTGGCAGGATCGCCCAGGCGGTTCATGCGGACGACGGCCTGCTCGAAGCTGCCGAAGGTTTGGACATTCACGCCCTGAAGGAAGCGTTGCCACTGCGCGATGTACTCGGACTTGTAGGCCTCCACCAGAGCCTTCTGGATTTGCTCCGGGCTGCCATCGAGCGTGAGGTCATTGTGGACCGTGCTCTTGAGCACCCAGTCATCTGCTTGAACGGCCTGATGGGCCGCATCGCGAATCGCGCCCTGCACGTACTCGCGCCAGGCCTGACGCGTGAAGGCTCCCGAGACGGCGTGGCTGCCCGACAGGAGATGGCGGTCGGACTCACCCAGCACGCGGGCCACCGTCATGGGAGCAAATCGGGTGGCGGCGCGGGCCTTGATCTCGGTGTACACCCGTTCGCGTGCGGGCATGCCGCGCACGACGTTGCGCAGCACGGCGCGGGTTTCGTCGACAAGCGCCAGATTGCTGGCGACCTGAGGGAATGCCGGGTCCCGGACCTGGGTCGTCGCGTGCGTGATCAATCGTTCGGCCACCTCCAGCATGCGCTCGCGCGGCATGGCGCCGCGATTGACTTCCAGCCAGCCGCGCCAGAACCGTGTGATCTGATCGCTCAAATGCGCCGGTTCGGTGCGTTGCCGATCTGCCAGCATGAGATAAGTCTTCAGGGCGTTGTAGGCATCCGTGACGTTGGTGGGCGAGGCCGTCGTGTAAGGAGAGCTCGGTGCCGCAGAGACGGGAATCGCGGCGGCAGCACCGCTTGCCGGGCTGTCTTGCAGCTGGGCGGCGTTCTCGCGCACAGCGGACAGATAGGATTCAATGCCTTGCGCAACGGGCTTGAGCATGACCTCCCGCACGCCATGGAAGTACTCGCGGCGCAGCAGTTCCTCGATCTGAGGCCCCTGACCCAGGCCGAAGGACAGCGCCCAGGGACGTTCGCGATTGACGGCCTGCACCTGGATCAGCCGGTCCTGCAGGATCAGCAGGGCTTCCAGCCGTGAGGCCAAGTCAGGGGAGGCAGCCTGCATGCGCACGACCTGGTCGAGGTCTCGCTGGATGTTGGCCACCCACTGCCGATTGTTCGCGTAGGACCACGTCCACAGGGCGAGGCACAACCCCAGTGTCGCCACACTTGCCAGGACCACAGCCTGGCGCCAGCGTAGCTTGGACTTCGAATGATGCTGACGCACGAGGTCGCGGTCGGCAAAGATGACTCGCGAGAACAGTTCCTTGAGAAAGAAGCCGGCATGGGCGTAGACGCTCGCTGTGGTACCCGATGGCAACGACAGGCCGAAGCGGCGTGCCACGCGTTCGCTGGACCGGCTGGTGGACTCTCCTTCCTGCACGGCGCTTGTGAAATAGAAGCCTCGGAAGCTGGGGCGATATTGATAGGGGTTGTCTTCGAAAAGTGTCGCCATGAAGACCGACAACGCGGGTTTGAGCCCTGCGAATTCCAGCGGGAAGGTCAACACGCCGGGCGGCAGCTTCTCGCCGCGATGCAGCGACATGCGCGCCACCGAAGCCGCCTTCAATCCCTCGTAGAGTTCGTCGAAGTGCCGCTCGAACAGCCCGACGGCATCGGCACGACCCTCGGTGTCGTAGGGAAGCGTGGCTCCCCACACGCGGTCGCGCTCGCTGCGCTCACGGTCTTCGAAGAACTCGACGAATCCGCTGATGAGGTCGGCCTTGGTGAACATCACGTAGACCGGCGCGATGACTTCGAGCTTCTCGGTGAGCTCTTGCATGCGGTGGCGCAGTTGCTTGGCCAGCTGGATGTTGTGTTCTGGGCGCTGGGAGGACAGCTCGGCCACGCTCACCGCGATCACGATCCCGTTGATCGGCGCCTTCGGCCGGAATTTCTTCAGCAGGTTCAGGAAACCCAGCCATTCGGCGCGATCTTCCTCGTGGACGCTGTAGCGTCCGGCCGTATCGATGAGGATGCCCTCGGAGGTGAAGAACCAGTCGCAGTTGCGGGTTCCTCCAATGCCCTGGATGATGTTGCCGGTGTCGTCCGAGAAGGGAAAGCGCAGACCCGACTTCACGATCGCCGAGCTCTTGCCGGCCGCGGGGTTGCCGATGACCATGTACCAGGGAAGTTCGTACAAAGCGGCCTTGCCGGACGTCTGGCCCAGGCGCGAGCTCTTGATGGTCTGGATGGCTTTGCGCATGCGCTCACGCAACACGGCGACATCCTCGCGGTGCTTGCGGGCCTCCTCAAGACGCGAGGCTTGGGCGTTCTGGGCATCCAGGGCCTGTTCGAACTGCTGCGCCGCACGCCGAGCCCGTGCACGTCGTATCCCCCAGGAGGTCAGCATCGCCAGAGCAATGACCGCCAGCACGATCAGTGCCCAGCTCAGCGGCAGGTCCAGGGTTATCGCTCCCACCGTGACAAAGCCCATGAGTGCCAGCCAGCCCATGATGCGCAGCGTGACGGGGTGGGACAGGAAGTTCAGCAGGCTTTGCATGGTGGGACGAGGGGATCAGGTCGGGGGGGCTGCAGAAAAAGAGGGTGCACAGAGCAGGGCCACAGCCGGTTCGCGATCACAGAGCACCATGACGGTGGGGGACTTGGAGGCCGACTGGCTGGCCAGCGCGAGGGCCACGAGCGAGGTGGCGGCGCCGAGATCGCCGCAGGAAGGACCGAGACGGCAAAGGGCGCTCGATACATCGAGGCCGGGTAGCTGATCGATGAGCGCGTCCAGCAGCGCACGGGCTGCCGGGCCCGAGAGGCCGGCATCGCTGACGGCCCGTTCGATGGGAGGGGAGGGCTCGGCTGCCTGCAGCACCTGCGCCAGGAGTTCGCGCAGTTCCGGGCGCGCCGCTTTGGTGTCCGCAACTCCCCCGGTCTCCTGGGATACGGCAAGGCGCAGCAGGGCTGATTCCTGCGCGATTCCGGCAGGCGGCGAGACGGCATCTGGCGACACCCGCCACAGCATCAGTGCGGCGGCCGCCTCCCCGGGCGGCAGGGGCGCCCCACCTTCAGAGGAGGGGGGCGGCACCAAGGTCTCGTCAAGCAGGCAGTCGCAGGCCAGCGCGAGGACGCAGCCTGCGCGTGAGGCGGCAGGGCGCGTTAGTCCGGCGTGGACGCGCAGCCGCTGCAGCGTGGTCGCTGCGGCTGTTGCGGCGATCATGTGGATGGGGGCGGCCGACGCGGCGTTGGGCCGCAGCGTCGAGAGCATCCGGTTGAGCCAGGCCAGGGCATGCTCCCGCTCGAGTTCGGACCAGTGCGACGGAATCATCCAGAGCACGTCCAGGGGCTCGTGCGCGGGCGTTCGGCTCAGCACAGGCGAAAGGTCCTCCAGCGTGGCTGCTTGCAGCGCCAGGGCCCGCAACACCGGCGCACGCAGTCGCATGCCCAGTCCCTTGTTCGATGGGAGCGCCGCCTCCAAGGAGGCCGGGTCGAGGTCCGGGCAGCGCGCGCTCAGGCGAGGAAGGCCACGCTCATCCACGAGTTCTGGGTCTGGCGCGGGCAAAGCAGGTGCTTCGCACAGGATCTGCAGCACGTCCTCGGGCGTGCGTCCTGCCACGGTGGCCACCGTCGACGCAAGGATGTGCAGCGGCGCTGCCGGGACGCGGACCTCCGGAACAGGGGACGGCGTGCCAGCAGCGGTACCCGCATCCTGAGTGGAGGGGGGCGGCGACGCCGAGGCTTGATGCCGGGCGAGGCTGCGGAAGGACCACCATGTGATGGCACCCAGCCCCGCCAAGAGGAACCAAGGCAGCCAGGTCCCGGACGTCGTGGCGGCCGTTCCAGGGGGCACGCTGGCGAAGACGAGGAGCATGGTCAGCAACAGAACGACGAGCGCGGCCATGCCGAACCACAAGGTTTTTCCCATGGAAGGAATTCCCGAGCCTGGACTCAGCCGCAAGTGCTGACGGACTGTGAGGCAATCAAGGTGGCGCCGCAGGCCGTGAGATCGCCGTGGCGGGCTGCGGGCTTGCCATCGATCAGCATCGTCGGATCGCCCGTGGCAATGGTGGTGACGCGGCCGTGTCCCTTGCGCGGACAGGTGACCTTGTCGCCGACGCGCGCGATGCGTTTGCCGTGGGTGTCGGTGGCTGCAGACGCTTCCACGACGGTGCCGCCATGGCTGGTCTTGTCGCCCAGAACGATGAATGGACGTGACATGTGCACTCCCTGCACTTTGGTGTTCTCTTGTGGCGCGAAGTCTAGCGAGCGTTCGCGATGTAACCTGTTACTGATGGTGTCGTCTCCCCAGGGGGATGGCGCGCAGTTCGACATGGCCGTAGTCGCGCATGCGCCAGCGTCCGCCCCAGGTCAAGCCGGCTGCCTCGGCAAGTTCGCCATAGAGGCGGTAGCCTTCCATGGCCCAGGGGTCGCGCTCTGAAATGACGAGCACGCCGTCGCGCAGGAAGGCGCTGTCGGCTGCGAGGCCGTGCTGGTGATAGCTCTCGTGGGGCCCCGCCTGCGTGACGTGCGGACCCATGGCTTGCAGCTGGGCCTGCCGCTGAGGGCTGCGAAACCCTTCGATCAGGACCATCTCGTAGCCATGGCGCTCCCGCATCAGTCGGTACACCAGCAACAGGCGCTGACGGAAATCCGCGTCCAGTAGCGACCAGTCGCGGCTGGCCTGCATCAGGCCGGGCCGCACCGCCTCGACTTCCGCTGTTTCGAACACGGCAGGAGGAGGCGCCATGGGAGGGCTCAGCCGCTCTCCGTGGAGCAGCCATGCGACCTGATCGTTGAGGGCAGGAACCTGCAGCTGGGTGAGGCCATAGTCGGCTACCCGCCGGCCGTCATGCATCCACCAAGCGATCAAGGAAGGCAGCGCAAGGAGCATCACACCCAGCAATCCGCTCCGGTGGTGGTGCCGCAATCCTCGCGGCATGGCGACAAGCAGATGGCGGCATCGACGCCCGGTGCGCATGATCTCTTGCCGAGCCCGCTCGATGCGGCGCCGCCAATGCAGCTGCAGACCCGTACCCCGGCGGCGTACCCATGCGCCCGAGGCGGAGCGGATGTCCGGTAATGCCCACCAGCTCAAAGCCAGCGCGCCGGCGATTGTGAGGCTCAGCACCCAGAGCATTGCGGAGATTCCTGGGTTGTAACGAGGCTTTGCCAGGCGACACAAGCGGCGTCAGGCTTTCTAGAATCGGCCGCGCGCGATCGCCGGCACAACTGCGCGGCGGTGCGCAAGGGAGGACACATGGACAAGAACGTACACGGCCCGCGCGGGGTCGAAATGGCGCCCCCCAGTCTGATGGCTCGCGGATCGCAGGCCGAGACGGTGGAAGATGACTTCGGCATCCTGAGCGTGGTGGGGCAGGACCATCGTCCGCTCTCGCGTGCGCGAAGGCCTTGGACGGCGCTCGCCGGGGTGGCCTTGGTCGGCCTGCTGATCGGTGGCGTCTGGTGGGCGGGAGAGGCCGCTCTTGCGGTCCGCACGGTGCAGGTTGGCGCGCCGGTAGCGTTCGCGGGGGGGGCGTCCATCTTGGAAACCCATCCGGCCGGCTCGGTGGAGCAGAAGTCCACGCAAACGAGTCTCGATGTGGATGCCGCGCAAGGGGTGAGCTTCGACGCGCCACAGGTTGCCCGTATCGAGGCGGCACAGCCTGTGGCAGCAGATGCGGCGCCGGCCAAGGAGAGGCCGATGGCCGTCGCAGCGCCATCGGCCACGCCCTCGACGCCACCCTCATCGAGCGAGCCGGTGACGCAGCCCAAGCGCACGGCATCTTCGCCAGCGCGGAAGGTTGACGGTGAGCCTGTGCGCACCGCAGGGCGTCGCGCGACCGATCCCGATGCCGAAGTGATCGAGGTGTTGATGGCCCGCGCGGTGGTATCCGCGGCAGGGCCTGCGCCCGGGGGGCAGGCCGGCCGGACCGCGCCGGTCAGCCAGGACGTGGTGTTCGTCCAGCCGGGTGTTCCCACGGAGGAGCTGCTGAGACGATGCGCTGCACTGGGCGGGCTCGAAGCCCAACTGTGCCAGACACGCATCTGCGAGGCTCGCGGCGGGCGATTGGCGGCCTGTACCGAGCGCAGCGGCGCACCGACCCTTCCCTGAGGAGTCGGGCGAGGGGAATGGTCCGTCGCCCCGGGTCTCACGGCAACGTGATGACGAGGTAGGCTGCCTGCGGGGGCAACTGCACCAGTTGCTGGTACGCCGACAGGTCTGTGCGCGTGTGATGGGTGAGCGTCGAGCGCAAGCCAGTGAAGGCCAGCAGCGCCAGCATCAGGAAACCCGCCCCAAGCACCCACAGCGGCGTGACTGAGCGCAGCACATGCTTCACTCTGTCGGGAGGTGCCCAGTGAGGCGCGAAACCGGACTTGCGCCCCTTCAGATGCGCAATCTCGTCGGTGAGCCGTGCGGTCAAGTAGCCGAGTTTCTCGGGGCCTTCCAGCAGGTACTTGCCCTGGAAGCCGAGCAGCAGGCACATGTGAAAGACCTCCAGGGCCGCAAGGCGAGAGACACCCTGTTGACGCAGCTGCTCCAGGTGAACGAAGAAATTCTCACCCGCGAGCTGGTCTCCGAAGAACTGCAACTGCAGGGGCTGTCGCTCCCAATCGTCTCTAATCTTGAAAGACGAGGTGAGCACCGTTTCGTCAACCAGTGCGCAGAATGCGTACTTTGCCAAGTAGACATCTTCGGCGCTGGCATCGGCCTGCATGGATGTGCGCTCAAACTCGGCCAGAAAGTCCCGGATGCTGTCGCGCAGCGACTGCGCATCGGAGGGCGCATGCTTGTTCTTGAGGAGGAACAGCATGTAGAAGCCTTCGTAGAGATGATCCACGAGCCGGCCCGACGTGGTTGCTGCGGATGCCGGCGCATTGAAGGTTCGCAGCACCTCGGTATCGGCAAACAGGGATGGGGCGGGGGCATGGTTCATGGATTCACCGCAATCAGTTCGAGCTTGAGATCAGTCCAGCCCTGCGGGATATACAAAGCGACGGACTGGGCCTGCAGCATGCGTTCGTAGAGGGGGCCCCTGGCTTCGAGAGAGAAATAGTGCATGCCGGGGCGTACCGGGATGGCGGCAGGCACCTGCTGCGCATGCACGAGGCGCACGCCGGGCATCGCGGACAGCACCAGTTTGTCGACATCATCAGGCGCGCCTGCCTTGATGCGCAAAGGCGCGACCTCCACCAGCTCGGTAGCCGGCAAAGCCGCAGACAGACCGAGGTAAAGCGCGGTCGAAGGCTGAATCTGCTCGCTGTCCAGTCGACCCACATGGAAGGAGGGCTTGCTCTCGTTCAGCGCAATCGCAAAGTAGCGGGTCGAGATGACGGCCTCGAGCAGCTCCCGGACGATGTGATCGACGCGGCCGAAGCATTCGTCCAGTCGATCATGATCGTAAGCCGGGAGATCTGCCAGCGTGAAGGATTTGGAGAAGGTCATGAGTGCGCCTGCGAGCTCCAGCAGGCCCTGGTACAGCCTCTCGGGATGCAAGCGGGGATGGCGGGCGAGGTGAGACAGCGAGGCGTGCGACGTGCTGACGGTGTGGAGCAGCCAGAAGGAAGCGACGTCGCCGGAGCGGAACTCGATGACGTTCTGCGAGGGCTCCCGATGCAGGCCGATCAAGGCATCGACCTTGGCCTGAAGCGCATCGAGCAGACGCCTGAGCATCGATGAAAGGGTTGCGGACGCCTCGATGGAGGTCGACGGTGGAATGAAGCGCCTGTCGATCTCGAAGCCGCCCGAAGCCTTGCGGCGAACCTTCAACAGCGGCAAGCTCACCATCTGCTCTCGGGAAGCTTGCTCGGGAAGCAGGCGAGCGCTCTTCTTGAGCACCACCACTTCCGCAGCAACGGCATCGGTGTACCAGTCGGACGCCTCATCCTCGCGGCCTTGCAGATATCTCACATCCATGCCGCCAGACAGGCCATCCGCCGCCTGGTTGCGCCCCATGCGACGCATGGGGGCAACAGCAAGATGGAGCACCACGTCGGATTGCGGCATGTCGAGTTCACCAAGCGCCACCGGGTCTGGGAGCGCATCGTCGCGAGGCGCGTCGTAGAGATCTCCGTCCGGCAAGACGGCCCGCAGTTCCAGGATCCGCAGCAAGCCGGAACTCAGCGCATCCTCGTCGACGCGCAACTGCCGAACCCCCCATGCATAGGGGTGCAGCAGATGCATCGCCTGGGCCAGGCGCCACTCGTGGTACGCGTCCTGGCGCTGGAAGTGCTGAGGCCTCAGGAAGAGGCCTTCGCCCCAAAGGAGTTTGGAGGAGTGGATCACGGAGGGCCTGTGTCGGATGGACTCGTCAAAGTGGAGGGCAGGTCGCTGCCGAGTGGAGTGCTGGCGGCGAGGCAGGGGCTATGTCGCGGCCGATGGCTACGCTCATGCTGCAGGCATGCAGCCCCATCGAAACGCCGGTTCGAGCAGCGTCGACGGTGGAAAAAGCCACGCGCCAGCGCTGGGCATCTGGCGCCAGGAACAAGGTCACGACGCCAAGATGGGTGGCTTCCGCAGGCATCGTCTCGCGCCACTCGCGCAGCTGTCCCGGCAGCATCTGGATCTCGCGCACCTCGACGAGATCTTCACCGAGGAGATCGCGCTCCCGTGCTGGTGATGCAAAGGCTTCATACGGCGCCGTCAGGAACGACTGTGCTCCACGGAGCTTGTACAGACGCATCACGACCGACAGCGACTGACCTGCTGCATTCACATTGAGTGAGGGGCTGGCCTGGATCCTCAATGCCACCGTCGACGCATGAGGTGCTGCGGGAGCAGGCTCCTTCGGGGACAGTCCTACCAGGCGCAATGCCTGCGCCGTCACCTGACCGGCCGCTTCGATCGTCTTGCCGGCGCTGGCGCAACCGCCGAGGCCTGCGAGCACGCTCACCCACAGCAGGTGAGCGAGCAACGCAAACGTCGGCGGCGCGCGGCGCAACATGGCTTTTTTCCCTGAGTCGATGCTTGTTGTGATGCAAAGCGGCCGTAGTCTAGGGATCTGTTCGCGCAATGCATTCACCTGTTCGGGGGGGATATGGTGACATGCTGTATCGATGCGTAATTCTGTGTAACGGTCCCTCGCAAGCCCTAGCCGAGCTGTGTGCAGCTGCGATTTAATCCGCAGCCATTCAAGCGGATGAAGAGCGCAACAAAAGCTGCCGACAAGCAGTTCACGCGCCGACCGCGACAGGACCAACATTCAGGCGAGGGGTCTTCTTGATGGATCATCAAGTGATCAGGAATGCGCTGCGGCACGTCTTGGCCGTGGCATGCGTGGCAGTGCTGGCGGGATGCTCCAGCGCGCCCAAAGCGACCGACACCTTCCCGGTCGTCGATCTATCCCAGGCGCTCGCACAGGCCCGTTCAGCTCAGGAATCCGGTGATCTGGGTCAGGCCACTGCATTGCTGGAACAGGCAGCTCGCGCCCACCCTGGCGCCAAGGAGCCTTGGTTGCGACAAGCGCAGATCCACCTCGAGGCGCGCCGTTACGGGCAGGCCATCGTGGCCGCGCAGGAGGCTTTGCAGCGCGATATTTCCGATGTCACGGCGCACAGCATCATGGCAGTGGCCGGGCTGCGATCTTCTGCCGTGGCACTGGGGCACCTCAGGGAGCGCAATGCCGTCCAGGGCAGTGCGCGCGAAGAGGCTCAGTCCCTGGCGCAGACCATTCGCGACGCCATCGGGGAGCCCGTGCTTGTGGCTCCGGTGGCGCAACCCGAAGCCCCCGTGCGCCCCGCCGCATCGCCGCTGCGCCGCCGCGAGGGCTCCGCAGTGGCGCCGTCCCGCCCCACGCGTGCTCCTGAAGAGCCGCCTGCCCGACCGGCGGCAGGGGCCCGCAATCCCTTCAGCGCCCTTCAGTGAGCGCCTCTCCATCCATCAGCAGGAAGATCCATGGCCAAGAAAGACAGCGTCCAAAAGCGCCTCGAGAAGGTTCGCCCCCCTCGGGTCCAGTTGACCTATGACGTCGAGATCGGCGACGCGATCGAGCAGAAGGAGATCCCCTTCGTTGTGGGTGTGCTCGGCGATTTTGTCGGCAAACCTTCCGAGGACGCACCGCCGCCGCGCCTGAAAGACCGCAAGTTCGTCAACGTCGATCTCGACAACTTCGATGAAGTCATGGCTGGCATGGCACCGAAGGCCTCTTATCGGGTTCGCAATGTGCTGAGCGAGGAGGGCGGCGAGTTCGCGGTCAACCTCGAGTTCAAGCAGATCGATGACTTCAGGCCTGAAGCCGTGGTTGAGCAGGTCGAGCCGTTGCGCCGCCTGCTTGAGGCGCGCACCCGTCTAGCCGATTTGCGCAACAAGCTGGCTGGCAACGAAAAGCTGGAGGATCTGCTCGACGAGGTGCTCCGCAACACCGATCAGCTGCAGCGTCTGGGCCAGGAAGCCCAGCCCACGAAGGAGTGAAGTGATGAGCGCACAAGCCCTTGCCCAGGCCCCTCAGACGCAGGCTGAAGAGGCCTCGTTGCTGGATCGGATCGTCGAGCAAAGCCGCGTCGCCAAATCGGCGACGGAGCACCAACGAGCCCGTGACATCATCTCCGAGCTCGTGCGGGAAGTGCTTCAAGGCACCGTGGTGCTGTCGGAGAACCTCTCGGCCACGCTCGACGCGCGAGTGGCTCAGATCGATGCGCTGATCTCAGCCCAGCTCAGTGAAGTGATGCATGCGCCGGAGTTTCAGACCCTGGAATCCTCATGGCGAGGGTTGCACTACCTGTGCAAGCACACCTCCACCGGGTCGATGATGAAGATCAAGGTCATGCATGCCACGAAGAAGGAGCTCGTGCGTGACTTCAACACGGCGATCGATTTCGACCAGAGCACCCTGTTCAAGAAGGTCTACGAGGAAGAGTTCGGCACTTTTGGCGGATCGCCTTTCGGCGCACTGATCGGCGATTATCAGATCAGCCGCCAGCCGGAAGACATGTACTTCGTCGAACAGATGTCGCACGTCGCGGCGGCAGCCCATGCCCCGTTCATCTCGGCGGCATCGCCCGAACTGTTCGGTCTGGAGGAGTTCACCGACCTTGGCAAGCCCCGCGACCTGGCGAAGGTGTTCGACACCGTCGAGTATGCGAAGTGGAAGTCTTTCCGCGAGTCCGAAGACTCCCGTTACGTGGGCTTGACCCTGCCGCGCTTCCTGGGCCGTCTGCCCTATGACCCGAAGGATGGAACCACGGTCGAGGGCTTCAACTTCGTCGAAGACGTGGACGGGAGCCATCATCACCGCTACCTCTGGGTCAACACCGCCTATGCCTTTGCTGCTCGACTGACGGCGGCCTTCGAGAGCTACGGCTGGTGCGCGGCCATCAGGGGCGTGGAAGGCGGAGGTCTCGTCGAGGACCTGCCCACCCACACCTTCAAGACCGACGACGGCGAGATCGCGCTCAAGTGCCCGACGGAGATCTCCATCACGGATCGACGCGAGAAGGAACTCAGCGATCTGGGGTTCATCCCTCTGGTTCATTGCAAGCACACCGACTATGCCGCGTTCTTCGGGGCCCAGTCCACCCAGAAGCCGCGCAAGTACGATCTGGACGCGGCGAACGCTAATGCCGTGCTCTCGGCCCAGTTGCAGTACATGTTCGCCGTCTGCCGTATCGCGCACTACATGAAGGCCATGATGCGCGACAAGATCGGAAGCTTCGCTTCTGCCTCCAATGTGGAGGACTATCTCAATCGCTGGATCTCGCAGTACGTCACCTCGGACGATGCCGCGTCCCAGGAAACCAAGGCGCAGTTTCCCCTGCGGGAAGCCTCGGTGCAGGTGTCGGAAGTTCCCGGCCGTCCCGGCGTCTACCGGGCGGTCTCCTTTGTTCGTCCGCACTTTCAGCTGGACGAACTTTCCGTGTCCTTGCGTCTGGTGGCTGAGTTGCCGCAAGGCGGCAAGGGCTGATTCTCAACGCTCCAACCATTTCAGCGGAGGCTCATTCAATGGCAAAGGACATTTACGTCGAGTTCAAGGGAAGCGATATCAAGGGCGACTCCCGAGACTCCAAGCACAAGGACACCGTCGAGGTCTACACCTGGAGCCATCTGGTTCGTCAACCCAAGTCTGCGACGGCATCGACGGCCGGTGGCCATACCGCCGAGCGCTGTGAGCACGGCGAAATGACCTTCACCAAGGACATCGACGGCGCCACGCCCAAGCTGCTGCAAGCCTGCTCGGCCGGCACCATCATTGGTGACGTCGTGGTGTACTTCTACCGTGCTCATGGCGGCAAGAACAACGTCGGCAGCCCCTCGGGGACGCAAAGCCGTCATCAGTACCTGAAGGTCGAGCTGAAGAACGTCATCGTCTCGTCCGTGGCTCCCACGGTGAATGGCGAAGGCGTGCCTTCCGAAACCTTCACGCTGAAGTACTCGGCCGTGCGCTGGACCTACGACGAGTTGAACATCACGGGCGACAAGTCCGGCAAGGTGAACATCACGGGTGCCTGGGATCTGGCCAAGAACGTGCCGAACTTCAGCTGAAGCTGAAAGTCCGCAAGAACAGGCGGATTCGTCCGCCTTTCTTTTTGAAGCGCCTTGAACGGCCGCACCCAAGACCATGCAACGCTATCGTCCCTCGCTTCTGGATTGTCTGCTTCTGGAGACACCTGGCGAACCGTCCGCCCATGCCCTGCCGTGGCTGACGCTTGAGCAGATGAAGGACAGCGTTGCCCGCGATCTGGAGGCGTTGCTCAACACCCGAAGCAGCGTTCCTGCCGCGTACTTCGAGAGGCATCCCCTGAGTGCACGCTCCGTGCTGTCCTACGGCATGATCGACTTCTCGGGAATGAGCTTGGCCAGTCCCGACGATCGACGTCGCATCTGCCATTCGATCGAGGCAGCCATCTCCGCCCATGAGCCTCGGTTGAGCGGCGTCCAGGTCTCGCTGGAAGACGGCGAGGTGGCTTCGCAGAAGCTGCATTTCTCGATCCGTGCATGGCTGGTGCTGCAACGCAGCCGCGAGCCCGTGAGCTTCGATGCCGTCGTGCAGCAGTCCACCCAGCATTACCGGGTCCGTCGCGCGGCGCGCCGGGCCGAATGGGGGGAATGAGCGTGCAAGACCTCCTGCCCCACTACGAACGCGAACTCGCTGTCCTGCGCAACCAGTCTCGCGAGTTCGCCCAGCGCTATCCCAAGATCGCCTCGCGGCTGCAACTCAACGGTGAATCCTCCGAGGACCCTCACGTCGAGCGACTCATCGAGTCATTCGCCTTTCTCGCAGCGCGGGTCCACAAGCGCATCGATGACGATTTTCCGCTGTTCACGGAATCGCTGCTCGAGGTTCTCTATCCCCATTACCTTCGGCCTTTCCCGTCTTGCTCGATTGCCCAGTTTCACCTGGGCGCCGCATCGGCGCAGATGAGCGAGCCGGCACGCGTGGCCCGGGGAGAGCTGCTCAAGAGCCGCCCGCTCGGGGGCGTGTCGTGCCAGTTCCGCACGGCCTACGCTGTCGATCTGCTGCCGGTTCGCCTCGCCCACGCCGAGTTCCGCATGGCCCTGCGCACGCCCACAGGAACCCGCTGGCCGGCTGGCACCACGGCCGTTCTGTCGCTGCGATTCGAGTCCGAGTCGCCGCAGTTTTCCCTGGCGACCTTGGCCGGACGCTGCTTGCGCGTCTACCTCGACGGGGAGCCGTCCATGGTCAGTGCGCTGAGGGAGGCCCTGTGTGCTCACTCGCTGGGGGTGATGCTCGAGTCTGCTGCAGGCCAGCCATGGTCTGGACCCTACCCCAAGCGCCCCACTGTCGTGGGTTTCGAAGACCACGAGGCTCTCATCGAGCAAGATGCCCGGTCTCATCCCGCTTACCGGCTGCTGACCGAGTACTTTGCTTTTCCGGACAAGTTCAACTTTATCGATCTGCCCTGGCCAACCGCGCCGGGTGCGCAGGCCTCGCCAACAGCAGGCATGCTGCGAAGTGCCACGCTGCATATCCCGTTGAAAGGTTTACGGGCGGACTCGGATGTGGCGCGCCTCCTGGAGGGTCTGGAAGCCAGTCATCTTCAACTCGGCTGCACGCCGGTGGTGAACCTGTTCAGGACGCCGGCCGATCCCATCCGGGTCACGCATACCCGTACGACCTATCCCGTCCTTGTCGATGCACGCCGTGCCCACGCCTACGAGGTGTGTGCCGTGGCCCGTGTGTGGTGTGTCCGGCAATCCAATCACGGCGAGTGGGCCGAGGAGTTTCGGCCGTTCTATTCCCTGCGTCACGACGATCTGACCGCCGGTGCACCGACAGCGCGCTACTGGTACACCCAACGGGACGGCGCCGTGGCGCAGCGCAGTCCGGGCCACGAACTCGAGATCGGCCTCGTGGACCCCGACTTCCATCCGGCCCAGGCGCTCCATGAAACCTTGTCGATCGAAGTGCTCGCCACCAACCGCGACCTCCCCACACAACTGGCCATCGGGCAGCCGGGAGGAGATTTGTCTGTGGAGGGGGGCAGCCTCGCCAAGGAGATCCGCCTTCTGCGCAAACCGACGCCCTGTCAGAGATTCGAGCGTGGGCAAGGGGCTTTGTGGCGTCTGATCTCCCATCTTTCGCTCAATCACCTCTCCCTCAGCCAAGGCGGCCTGGATGCGCTCAAGGAGATGCTGAGGCTCTATGACCTGCCCCGCAGTGCGTCGAACCAACGCCAGGTCGACGGACTGGTGGGCGTGGACTACCGTCCGGCCACGGCGTGGTTGCCAGGGCGTCCCTACGCCACCTTCGTGCGAGGGACCGAGATCCGGCTGACGGTGGAAGAGTCCAGCTACGTCGGGGTGGGTTTGCATCTGTTTGCACAGGTCATCGACCGGTTTGCAGGCCTGTACGCGCATCTCAACAGCTTCACGCAGCTCAAGCTGGTGTCGTCCCGCACGGGCGAGGAACTCCTGTCATGTCCACCCCGCAGCGGCGCCCAGTCACTCCTGTGATCGATCGGCTGCTGGCCGACCCGCACCGCCATCAATTCTTCCAGGCGGTTCGTCTGCTGGCACGCTGGTTTTCACGCCAGGAAGGCCTCGATGACGAGGGGGCCCTGGTGCATCGGTTGCGGTTCCGCTCGTCACTGTCGCTGGGCTTTCCGGCCAGCGAGATCGAATCGCTCCGAGCGGTTGCCGAGGAGGAGGAGGGCGCACGGACGGCGTCCCGGAGCCCCTCGCGCCGGTTCGAGCTCACGCCTGCGTTCATGGGGTTGCTCGGCGTGCACGGCAGTTTGCCGCTGCACTACACGGAGACGCTCGTTCATCGCGAGGTGTTCGCACGGGATGCTGGTGCGCGGTCCTTCCTGGACCTCTTCAACCATCGCGCCGTGTCGCTCTTCTACCTTGCCTGGAAGAAGCATCGCCTGCCGATTGCCTACGAGGCCGGGCGAGGCCAGCAGTTCCTGCCTCTGGTCCTGTCGTTGGCGGGTCTGGGCCATCCGGCGCTGCGCGACCGGCTGACCGCTTCGGATGGCGGCGGCCTGCATGACGAATCGGTGGCGCACTTCGCGGCCATCCAGCAGCGGCGCCAGTTGTCGGGGCCTCAGCTGCGCGCATGGCTGTCCGCGCATTTCGGTGTTCCTGTCGAACTGGAGTCCTTCATCGGGCGTTGGGTGCGCCTGCCCGAGGAGGCTCACACCCGCCTGGGCAGCCGCGGCGGTGTGCTGGGGCACAGCGCCGTCGTGGGCGAGCGCCTTTGGCAGCGGGACTTGCGCGTACGCCTGCGGCTGGGCCCGCTCGATCGTGAGCGCTTCCGTCACTTCCTGCCGGGGGCTCCGGGCGCGCGGGCGCTGCAGCGGCTCTTGACCCTGGCCTGTGGAGTGTCCCTCGAGTTCGAGGTGTGTCTGCGACTGCGCCGCGAGGACGTCCAACCCATCGAGCTGCGCAGCGACGCCGGTGAGCAGGCCGCCCGGCTGGGGTGGACATCCTTTCTGGGCTCGCGGCCAGCATTGCATGACCGGGAAGACCTCGTCTATGACGCTTTGGCCCGGACCTGACCTGATCTACGACCTGCCTCACCATGTCATCTTCACTCAAGACCCTGATCACCAAGCTCAACGACCTCACGCGCCGATCTGCCGAACGCGCCGCAAGCCTGTGCATGAGCCATGGGCACCACGAGGTCGACCTCGAGCATCTGCTGCTGGCCCTGCTGGATGAGCCCCGCAGCGATCTGAGCGTGCTGTGCGAGCGCTGCGAAGTGTCTCCCACCGGGTTGCGCCGGGATCTCGAGGCGGCCCTGGCACAACTGCCCAACGGCAACACGCGCACGCCGGTGTTTTCGGCTCGCATGCCGCAATGGCTCGAGCATGCCTGGCTCATCGCCTCGCTCGACAGCGAGTCCGCCCGTGTGCGCAGCGCCCACCTGCTGCTGGCCCTTCTCAGCGACCCGGGGCTGCGACAGATGGCCGCCCGCGCGTCCGCACGTCTGCTTCAGTTGCCGGTGGATGAGCTCAAGCACCGTCTTGACGTTCTGACTTCTGGATCCGAGGAGGTGCAGACGCTGGCGTCGAAACCCGCAGACGCTGCGCAGAGCCCCGCTGGCGCAGGGGCGTCCCGGTCGACCCCGGCACTGGATCGTTACACCACCGACCTCACGAAGCGCGCACGAGAGGGTGTCATCGACCCGGTTGTAGGTCGGGAGGCCGAGATCCGTCAGGTCATCGACATCCTGCTGCGACGCCGTCAGAACAACCCGATCCTCACCGGCGAGGCGGGTGTTGGCAAGACAGCGGTCGTGGAGGGGTTGGCGCTGCGCATCGTCACCGGCGACGTGCCGGAACCCTTGCGGGCTGTGGCCCTGCACGCGCTTGACCTGGGGCTGCTGCAGGCCGGCGCCTCGGTGAAAGGGGAGTTCGAAAACCGCCTCCAGCAAGTCATTGACGAAGTCAAACGCAGCCTGCATCCCATCGTGCTCTTCATCGACGAGGCGCACACCATGATCGGCGCCGGTGGCCAGGCCGGCCAGAACGATGCGGCCAACCTCCTCAAGCCAGCGTTGGCGCGCGGCGAGCTGCGCACGGTGGCCGCCACGACCTGGGGCGAGTACAAGAAATACTTCGAGAAGGATGCCGCCCTGGCGCGGCGCTTCCAGGTCGTCAAGGTCGAGGAACCTTCCGAGCCCGTGGCCGCGGACATGCTGCGCGGCATGGTCCCTCTGATGGAGCGGCACTTCAAGGTGCGTATCTGCGACGAGGCCATCGTCGAGGCGGTGCGTCTGTCCCACCGTTACATCAACAGCCGCCAGCTGCCCGACAAGGCGGTGGGGGTGCTCGATACCGCCTGTGCCCGGGTGGCTCTGGGTCGCAACGCCACACCAGCCGTGATCGAGGACGCTCGCCGTCGCCTGAGCGCCCTGGAAGCGGAACGTCAGGCGCTGAACAAGGAATCCGCCACGGGCAGCGACCATCGCACCCGCCTGGCCGAACTCGACACCGAGGTGCAGGCGGTGCAGGCGGCCCTTGATGCCGATCTGCGCCGCTGGGAGCAGGAGAAGGCACTGGCTGCCGAGATCGACACCCTGCGTGAGCGTCTGGAGCGGGGCGAGGCGGGTGGCGAGCCACCGTCGCCCGGCGCAGAGGCCGTGGCGGCATCCGCGCCACCGTCCGCGAAATCACGCAGGAAAGTGGAGCCGCTGCGCCTGAGCCCCTGGCAGGCGGCCTTGCAGGCCAAGCTGGCCGAACTGGCCGCGATCCAGGGCGAATCGCCCCTCGTGCCGGTGCAGGTGGATGCGCAGGCAGTCGCCCAGGTGGTGGCCGCCTGGACCGGCATTCCGCTGGGCAAGATGGTCAAGGACGACATCCAGGCAGTGCTGCAGCTGCAGGATGCACTGCAGGCGCGCGTCATCGGTCAGCCCCATGCACTGGCCGCCGTGGCCCAGCGCGTGCGCACGGCCCGCGCCCAACTGGAAGACCCGAACAAGCCTCAAGGGGTCTTCCTTTTCGTCGGCCCCAGCGGTGTGGGCAAGACCGAAACCGCCCTGGCCCTGGCCGAAGCCCTGTACGGCGGGGAGCGCAGCCTGGTCACCATCAACATGAGCGAATACCAGGAAGCCCACAGCGTCTCGGGCCTCAAGGGCTCGCCGCCCGGCTACGTGGGTTATGGGGAAGGCGGTGTGCTCACCGAGGCCGTGCGCCGCAAGCCCTACAGCGTGGTGCTGCTCGACGAGGTCGAGAAAGCCCATCCCGACGTCCTGGAACTCTTCTTCCAGGTCTTCGACAAGGGGGTGATGGAAGACGCCGAAGGCCGCGAGATCGACTTCCGCAACACCCTGATCATCCTCACGTCCAACGTAGGCTCATCCACGCTGATGCAAGCCTGCCTGAACAAGACCAGCGATCAGTTGCCCAGCCCGGAGGCGCTGGAGGAGCTGCTGCGGCCCCAGCTCTACAAGGCCTTCAAACCGGCCTTCCTGGGGCGGCTGAAAGTGGTGCCCTACTACCCGCTGTCCGACGACGTGCTCGAAAGAGTGATCCGTCTCAAGCTCGACCGCGTCGGCGAGCGCTTCCGGGCGAACCATGGCGCAGCCTTCGAGTACGACGATGCCTTGGTCGAAGCCGTACTGGCGCGCTGCACCGAGGTGGACACGGGCGCGCGCAAAGTCGATCACCTGCTCGGAGGCAGCCTGCTGCCCGAGCTGGCGCAGACCGTGCTGGCCCGCATCGCCGAAGGCCAGCCCATCGGCCGTGTGAAGGTGAGCGTTGGCAAGGACGGGCAGTTCAGGTACCGCGTGTCCTGATGTGGGCCGCCTGCAAATGAGAGGAAGGGATTGAGGTCATGACCAACCTGTCCGACCTGGCCCAGGTCGTGCGTGCCGCACTGGCGGGCTTCAACCAGCACGACCGGCAGCTGCGCCTGCACACGCCGCTGGGCCCCGAGGTCTTGCTGGCCGAAGAAGCCACCATCACCGAAAGCATCGGCCCGAGCGACGGCGTGTGCGGCTTTCGGATCGAACTCACCGCCCTGAGCGTGAGCGCCCATCTGGCCCTGGACGACCTCATCGGCCAGGGCGTACGCCTGGACCTGCTCACTGCGGCCAGCCGCGGCCCGTTGCGCCCCTTTCACGGCCACGTGACCCGTGCCAGTCTCCTTGGCGCGGACGGTGGCTTTGCGCGGCATGGGCTGGTCATCGAACCCTGGCTGAGCCTGCTGACCCACCGTGTGGACAGCCGCTGCTTCCAGGGCTTGAGCGTCATGGGCATCATCGACCAGGTCTTCGCCCGCTACCAGGCCCAGGGCGCCCTGAGGCCCGCCTGGCGCTGGGCGCTGGCCGACCCGGCCGCCTATCCCGAACGCTCCCTGTGCATCCAGTACCAGGAGAGCGACCTCGACTTCGTCGCGCGCCTGCTGCGCGAAGAGGGCCTGTTCTGGTGGTTCGAGCACGAAGCCGGCGAAGACCGGACCCTGGGCCGCCACACCCTCGTGATCGCCGACCACAACGGTGCGCTGGCACCCGCCGCGCCCGAGCGTGTGCGCTACACCCAGGCCGTGGCCAGCACCGCAGAAGACAGCCTCCACCATTGGGACGAACAACGGCGCGCCCACGTGGCACAAGTGTGCCTGGCCAGCTGGGACTACCGCAGCGTGGGTGAGCGCCCCGTGCAGGCGGCCGAGGCCGGGGCCGGGGCCTGCGCGGCCGCCGGCACCGCCTGGGCCGACGTGCCGGGTTTGTACGCCTACGAAGACAGCGCCCAGGGCGAACGCCTCACGCGCCGCTGGATGGACGCCCTGGCCGCACGCGCCCACCTCGCCCACGGCCGTGGCAGCGCCCGACACCTGGCTCCGGGACAACACTTCACGCTGGCCGAACACCCCCGCCACCCCGGCGGCCCGCACGACCGCTACGCCGTCCTGCGCGTGGTGCACCAGGCGCGCAGCAACCTTGGCCCGGCCCGCCCGGACGCCCCGCCGGACCCCACGCCGGACACCCCGATCTACCACCAGCACCTCCTGGCCCTGCCGCTGAGCCAGAGCGTGCGCGCGGCCGTGCTCGACGACATTGAAGGCCGCGTGCTCCTGCAGCCTCGCCCCACCGTGGTGGGGGCACAGACCGCCGTGGTCGTGGCCGAGGGGGATGCACCGGTGCACACCGACCGCGACCACCGCCTCAAGATCCAGTTCCACTGGCAGCGCGGCAGCCGCTCCAGCCACCGGCTCGACAGCGACGACGGGCGCGACGACGCCCCGGCCAGCGATGCCAGCGGCACCTGGGTGCGTGTGGCCGAGTCCTGGGCGGGCGACAACTGGGGCACGAACTTCCTGCCGCGCCGGGGCCAGGAAGTGGTGGTGCAGTTCCTCGACGGCGACATCGACCGGCCGGTCATCGTGGGGGCGGTCTACAACGGCCGCGGATGCGAAGACGCCCAGGGCAACCAGGTGGGCGCCGGTGCGGCCGGCACCACCGGCAACGCCCCGGCCTGGTTCCCTGGCGGCGCCGCGCCCACCACCACCAACGCCCAGCCCACCGTGCACGAAGGCCACCAGCACCCCGCCGTGCTGTCGGGCTACAAGAGCCAGGAGCTGACCCACAGCCAGGACGGCACGGGAGGCTGCAACCAGCTCGTCTTCGACGACAGCGTGGCCCAGGGCCGCATCGAACTGAGCAGCACCACGGCCCACAGCCAGCTGCAGCTCGGGCACCTGCTGCACCAGAGCGACAACCAGCGGCTGCACCCCCGAGGCCATGGCGCGGAGTTGCGCACCCAGGCCTGGGGGGCCGTGCGCGCGGGCGCGGGCCTGCTGCTTTGCGCCCATGCCCGGCCTGGCGGCTCCACGCAAGCGACCCACCAGCTCGACACCCGCGAAGCCCAGGCCCAGCTCGGCCGCGGCCAGCAGCTCCAGCGCAGCCTCGCGCAAAGCGCCCGCGAGCACCAGGCCCACACCGAAGCCCAGCCGCAAAGCGACCAACTGGCCAACCACACCGCCTGGCAGGCCGCCCGGACCAGCCTGGCCGCCACCGACACCGTGGGGGCCAGCGCAGAGGCCCTGATCGACGGTGGCCACGGGAGTGTGAGCGCCTGGCGCCGCCCCGAGCTGCTGGCCTGCGCCCCGGGCGGGCTGGTCTTCACCACCCCGGCGCACCACCTGGCCAGCGCGGGCGCCAGTGTGAGCGTGGTGGCGGGCCAGGACATGCAACAGCTGGCCCAGCGCCACCACAGCATGATGGCCGCGCAAGGCATCGTGGCCTACACCTACGGGCGTGCCAGCAACCCGCGCCGCCCCGTGCAAGACACCGGCATCCGCCTGCACGCCGCCAGCGGCAGCGTGATGAGCCGCAGCGCCAGCGCCGCCACGCGCATTGCGGCGCAGGGCCGCATCGACGTGGCCAGCACCCACGCGGGCATCCGCCTGCAGGCGCCCAAACACCTGCTCATGACCGCCGCCGGCTCGGGCCTGAAGATCGAGGGCCCCAACATCACCCTGACCACCCCGGGGCGGGCGCAGTTCAAGGCCACCTTGCGCAGCCTGGAGGGGGCGGGGAGTGCGAGTGGGTCGTTGAACATGCCGGGGGTGGGGGAGGTCCGGGGCTGCGCGCAGCGAGAACGCCCGGCCCTGGACGCACTCAGCGAGTTCTGAACGATGGTGGCTCAGGACTTTGACCATCGCTGGCTCGAAGACCATCGCTTCGGCTTGGTGGACGCATCATGGCGCGATGAACTGCCGGTGCATTGGCCTCATCAGGTTGTGGGGCCTTCCTTTCTCGGTTCCGACACTGGTCGGTGCCCCGTGTTGATCGACCTGCAGGCGCTGTCCGCTGCCGATCGCGACGGCATCGCCCACCAACTGGCGCAACAGGCTCAGAAGCAAGAACCCGCGGTATGCAGTTGGCTCATCCGCTGCGAACTGTCGTTGTCCCAACTGGCCGGCCACCTGGCCCATCGCTTGGCGGTTCGCACTGAACCGCAGGGACAACCCAAGCAGTTCCGCTACTTCGACCCCGGCACCACCCTGCAACTGCCAAGCGTGCTCGGTGCCCCGGGGGTGTCCTGGCTGCTTGGGCCGATCACGTCGGTGTGGGTACCCTGGGCCGGCCATTGGACGTACTTCGAGCGTCAAGACCCTCCGCCTGCGGCCTACCCTTGGACCAAAGAGCGCGTGGAAGGCCTCTTGCTGATCGGAGTGGTCAACCGCGTCGCCGCCCGCTTGGCACCGCCGCAACATCCGCAAGCCTGGATCGAAGAATGCCAGCGCATCGCCGAACACGCTCGGCGTGCCCAGACTCGCCATGGAGTCACCCATCAGGCGGATTTGGTCGAGTTTGCGTGGCATGCGATGGTTCATCATCCGCGCTTTGACAGCCATCCGCACGTGGCCGAGTTGTTGCGCCGGCTTCGACGCGCCACACCGGAAGATGAGCTGGACTACCGCGAACTCACCGTTCGAATCAGCCGCACCCAGTGGGCGAGCATCGCTGCCGACCTCAAGGCGGCTTCCGAGAATCTTCAAACCACCGAACAGCCATGAGCGCCCCTCCTGCCCTGTGCGAAACCCCCTGCGAGACATGCGCCAAAGAGGGCCTTCCCTTGCTGCTTGCGCGCTATGCGCTGATGCCCAGCGACGCACAGGGTCCGGCAGTTTCAGGGCATCTGGCTCCGCCTGAGTTGACGCAGGTGAATCTGGGCGCCTCGGCTCACTACGGGCTGCGCCTGTTGCGCAGCGGCTATGTCTACGTCTACGACGAAGCTCGCAAACGCTGGGACGAATACTTCGTCACCGCCGACGGCTTCCTCACCAAGCTGCCTGAGCGCATCCGGGCGTTCAAGGTGCGGCACAACATCGCCACACACTTCCTCTGTGCGCGCAACGGTGCGGCGCCTTTGGCCGGCGTCATCACCATCCGCAACCCCAAGCACGCCACCCGGGTGTGGATCGGCTTCAGCGACGTGCAATGGACCGATGCGGTGCTCAACCAACACGAAGACGCGGCCGTGCGCCAGCGGCACATGACCTGCATCACCGTGAGCGGTGGCAAGGTCGAGCCACAGGCCCACACCGCACCCATCGAGCAAGTGGGGCAATGGCTGCCCGAGTTCCAACTGGGCGCGCAAGCCGGGCAGCAGCGTTTCGGCCAGTGGTGCCCCCACACCTTCAACAGCCGTCACGCCGGGATGCAGGCCTTCTTGCAGGCTGTTCAGCAAGCCCGCCCCCAAGGTGGCGCGGCCATTGTGGCGCTGCATGATCCGGTGGGTTTGGCGATGGAGATCGCGGCGCTAATGGATGCGCGAAAGACCATCTTCACGAGCCATGAACGTGTCGCCAAGCCACGCACTGCCGCCAGCGTGATTGCGAATTTGGAGACGTCTCTCAAGGAACAGGCGAAGCTCAATGAGATCATCGCCGGGGAAGAGTTGGCTCAAGATGAAGAGCGGCGGATGGAGCTGCCGATGGGCACCATGGCAGCGATGATGGAGCCGCCTGGCAACCCGCGGGCGGCAGCCCTTTTCCGAACGCACACGGTGGAAGGGTTGAATGCCTCGGCGCAGAAAGCTTGGCGGCGTTACACCCACGACCGGACAGGCCAGGCCCGCTTCTCTGAAGCGGCCAGCAAGGCCTGGCTTGAGACCTACAACCAAGAACTGCAGAGGTTTGATGCCGATCAAATCAGCCCATTGGCGAGCGCCCATGCGACCTGGATGAAGCACCCACGCATGACTTGGCACATGAGATGCAACTATGACGCTGCCGACCCGCAAAGTGGTGAGGCCTATACCGCCACCGTCGTGGCCCTGTTGCGCTACACCACAGACAAGCAACCCAGTCACGACTTGTACTTGTCGTGGTTGAGACAGGGCGAGTTTGCGCACGACAATCTCGTCATGCGAGCGCTGGGGTTGAATCAGGATGAGTTGATCGAAAAGATCAAACAGGCCGATCAGGCACCGGTGGACGCGCGGGCCTTCCCTTCGGATGCGGTCGCTGCGGCTGTGGCGGCCTTCATGGGGGCCATGCCCCAGTCCGCAGCGAATCAGCTGACAGCTTTGCTGGCCGGCCTCAGCGGCCCGGCATTGACCTACTGGGACGATTTCAACGCGGGCAAGGTTGGTCCCAAGGCAGCGGCAGCCTTGGCAGCGGCCAGCGGCAAGCAGTATGTCCGGTTGCCGGTCGTGGGTACCAAAGGGCAGTTCATCCAAGCCTATGTTGAACAACTGTACCGACTGGACCCTACGCTCAGGACCACACCCAATCAGCTGCAGAAGGCCGTGGCCGCACAGGTGAAGCTGTTGCAGATCGAAGGCGTACCGACCCAAGCCAGGAGCAAGCTGGGGTGGTACGTGGTGTTGGACAGACAGGTGGTGTCAGGCGCGACCACGAGGAACTTGAGCGGGCAGGCCTTGGCCAACGAGCTGGCCAAAGCCATCCAAACGCCGCAGGACCTCAGAAAGATTGACCTGACGCGGGCCGCGGCCTTCCGAGACGGGGTCAACATCGGCTCAACCGCATTGGGCGGCATCCTGATGGTGTGGAACTACACCAAGTTGCTGCAGGATGCGCAAAACGGCATGAGCCACCAGCGGCAGGAAGCGCGAACCAAGCTCCATGCAGGCACCATCGCCCTTGCGGGCTATGTGGCTGAGCAACTGGGGGGGGGGTTGGAGAAGTTGGGGCCGTCGAGGTTGCGTAACGCACCGGGTCTTGCGCGAACGATCGTGCCCAACGTACTGAAGCTTACTGGTCGCTTCGCAGGCTTTGGGGTTGGTGTGTTCTTGGGGGTTTGGGATATCTCCAAAGGCGTATCCGAGGACAAGAAGGGTGACTCTGGTTTGGCCAATGCGTACTACGCGGCTGGTATCGTTGGAATTGCTGTCAGCGGCGCCCTGTTCGGAGCAGCAATGGGCTGGATCGCACTAGGCCCTATTGGCTGGATCGTACTGGCCATTGCAGTGGTCGCATGGATCGCCGCGACTTGGTTCATTGAAACCAACCAAGACAACAAAGTCCAGGAGTGGCTGAGACGCTGTCATTTCGGCGCGGCGGCCGACCAAGACAAGTACCCAGATGCAGTCACGCACGTCGAACAATACAAGCTTGCATTGACTGGGTGAGGGACCAACACTATGTCCACCTTCAGCGCCTATGGAATGGGCCCCAAGGGTTTTCGGGTTAATCGGGCACTCAGTGACTATGAACGCGAGCACCGTTTCAGCATAAAGACGCCGGCCAACGACAAGGTCCACTACGACTTGTCTCTCGTCAAGTTCAACAGCACCTTCGTTGAGTGCGTGGACAAGTGGTACTCGATGAGAGGGTTTGTGGCGATGGCGGGGAGCGGATTTGGTGGAGTCATTTGCCTCGGCTTATATGCGGTAACGGCCTCGTTCTTCCGAAGAGGTGGGTTCGATCTATTTCTCGTCTTGTTGGAACTATGTTTGTTGGGAATGCTGTGGTTCTCGATCAAGCTCTTTCTCTCGGACGCTTTCGCTTACACGCACTACCCGATCCGGTTCAACCGCAAGAACCGTCAGGTGTACGCCTTTCGGCGTGATGGAACGGTGTTCAAGGCGGGGTGGGATGAGTTGTATTGGACGATGTACGGCAGCGGGTCGCGGGCGTCGGACATCTTTGTGGCCGGGCATCTGCTGGAGTCTGACCGCGTGACGGTGAAAGAGACGGTGGCGTTGAGCAACGTCACGACGGCCGTCGAGGCCGGCGAGCAGCAATTGAGGAACCACTTCGAGTTCTTCCGCCGCTACATGGAAGAGGGGCCAGGGCCCGTGCTTGAATCGCTCAAACCCACGCCACTCATCATGCTGCCCCCCATCGACCGCCAGCGCGAGAGTTGGGCCTTCGGATGGGAGCGTCTGACGCTGAACGCCAACGGTTTTCCGCTGATTCAGTTGCTGTTCCAAGTCTTCTTTCTGCCCATCAGCCTGTTCCGCTGGATCGTGATGCATACCAGCAAGATCCCGCAATGGCCGCAGTGGGTGGAAGACGAGTGTCGCGTCGAACCCGATGACCCGTGGCGGCGCGAGCCGGGGTATCGGGACGAAGAGGCTATCGGGGCCTTGAAGGCGACCGCTGGGGCGCAGAGCAACCGCTGAAGACTGGGGTGACTTCAGGAGAGCAGGACGGGGGGAGGGAGGGGGTGACGAGCCTTAACCCCGGCACTGTTCGCGATGGTTAGGGCTGCTTCGTTCCCGACCTGACCCGGTTGGCCATGCTCCCATGCGGGGAGGCCCGTCATTGACTATTGTAGGCCACGCGGGCGTTCGGGGTTTGTCGCTGGACAGGATGCACCTTTGCTGGGCATGATGGGGCATGCAAGAGTGGCTGGCGCTTGTTCCCGTGGTCTATCGAGAGATCAGCATCCATTTGCTGGGCGCGGTGCTGGCGGGTGGCCTGATCGGGCTGGAGCGCAGTTATCACGGGCGTCCGGCGGGGTTTCGCACGCACACGCTGGTGTGCCTGGCGTCGAGCCTGCTGATGCTGATCACGGTCTATCACGCGCAATGGTTTGCCGGGCCTGGCGCCACGCGGGCGCAGATCGACCCGACACGCATGGCGCAGGGGATCATGACGGGCATTGGTTTTCTGGGCGCCGGGGTGATCTTCAAGGAGGGCCTGTCGGTGCGCGGGCTGACGACCGCGGCGTCGATCTGGATCACGGCGGCCATCGGCATCCTGATCGGTGTGGGCTTCTTCTTTGCGGCCAGCCTGGCGACTGTGCTCACGCTGGGGGTGCTGGCCCTGTTCCGGCTGATCGAGGGGCGCTTGCCGACGCGGCAGCACGCGCATTTCTTTGTGCGCTTCGCTCGCGATGAGGTGATGCCGGAAGGGCGGTTGCGCGCGCTGCTCGATGAGCATGGCTTCTCGATTGCCAACCTGAACTACCGGCTCGAAGCCGAGGGCACGGCGTTCGAGTACCGGATGGTGGTGCGTACGCAGGAGGGGGATGGTCTGGGGCGTCTGGCCACCACGCTCACGGGAATGCCCTCGGTGCGCGAGTTCCGCATTTCCCCGGCGGGGGACTGAGCGAGCCTCGGCGGGCATCGGCCCGCCCCGTAGAATCGCCCCTCATGAGTTACCTCGTCCTGGCCCGCAAGTACCGCCCGCGCACTTTCGAACAGATGGTGGGGCAGGAGCACGTGGTGCAGGCCCTGTCGAATGCGCTGACGCAGCAGCGTCTGCACCATGCCTACTTGTTCACGGGCACCCGCGGGGTGGGCAAGACGACGGTCTCGCGCATCCTGGCCAAGTCGCTCAACTGCGTGGGGCCCGACGGGCAGGGGACGGTCACGGCCACGCCGTGCGGCGTGTGCCAGGCTTGCACCGACATCGATGCCGGGCGCTTCGTTGACTATGTGGAACTCGATGCCGCCTCCAACCGGGGCGTGGACGAGATTTCGCAGCTGCTGGACCAGGCGGTCTACAAACCGGTGGTGGGGCGCTTCAAGGTCTACATGATCGACGAAGTGCACATGCTCTCGAACCATGCCTTCAACGCCATGTTGAAGACGCTGGAAGAGCCGCCGGAGTACCTGAAGTTCGTGCTGGCCACGACCGATCCTCAGAAGGTGCCGCCCACGGTGTTGTCGCGGTGTCTGCAGTTCAACTTGCGACCCATGGCGCCCGAGACGGTGCTGGAGCACCTGCAGCACGTGCTGGCGGCCGAGCAGATCAGCGCGGAGCGGGGGGCTTTGCGCCTGCTGGCTCGCGCGGCGCGCGGGTCGATGCGTGACGCGCTGTCGCTGACGGACCAGGCCATTGCCTTCGGATCGGGCACGCTGTCCGAAGCCGGTGTGCGCCAGATGCTGGGCGCGGTCGATCGTGGCCATGTGGTCCGGCTGCTCGAAGCGCTGGCTGCTGGCGACGGGGTCGCGTTGTTGGCCACGGTGGACGAGATGCGCATGCGCGGCCTGGCCGCGGCCGGGGCCCTGGAGGAAATGGCCACGATCCTGCAGGAACTGGCGGTGCTGCAGGTGGTGCCTGAGGTGGCGCAGGCCGACGACCCGGACGCGGCCATGCTGCAGGCACTGGCACAGTCGCTGCCGCCCGAAGACACCCAGCTGCTCTACAGCATTGCGCTGCATGGTCGCCATGAACTGGGCCTGGCACCCGATGAATATGGTGGGCTGACGATGGCGCTGCTGCGCATGCTGGCCTTTCGGCCGGTGACGCCAGGCGGCTCGCGGCCGCCCGCCGCGCCGCTGCAGCGCAGCCAGACCGCCACCACGCGGGTGGCGCCGCGCGTGGTGGACAGGCCGGCGGCTCCCGTGGCCGTGGAACCTGCTCCCGCGGCTGTGCCGCTGCGGCAGACTGTGCGCCCGGCGGCTCCGGAGGCTGCCGTGGCAGGCGGCGATGTCCCACCCTGGGACGATGATGTGCCGCTTGCGCCGCACCCCACCGAGGAGCGTCAGCCCGCAGCGCCACGCCGTGCCGAGCCTCAGCCAGCGGTCATTCCGTCCGTGCAGACGACGCCGTTGGGGGACCGCTGGCAGGCACTGACGGCGCAGATGATCGAACGTGAGCTGGTGGCGGCCCTGGTGCGCGAGCTGGCCCTGCAATCGCAGTGCGTGGCCGTGGATGACACGGCCCAGCCGCCACGCTGGCAACTGCGCGTGGAGCGTGAGACGCTGGCGTCGGCCAATGCCCAGACGAGACTTGCGGCGGCGCTGGCGGAGGTGCTTGGCCATCCAGTTAGGCTGGAGGTGTTGGTGGGCGCCACCGACGACACGCCGGCGCGCCGAGAGGCCGCAGCGAAGGCCCGGCGCCAGCAGGAGGCCGAAGCCGTCATACTCAACGACCCGTATGTCCAGGCCCTGATGAGCGAGTTCAGCACGGCGCGTGTCGTGCCAGGCTCCATCAAGCCGCTCTGAAGATTCAAAGGAAAGGAAACACGCCATGATGAAGGGACAGCTCGCAGGCCTGATGAAGCAAGCCCAGGCCATGCAGGACAACCTGCGCAAGGCCCAGGAGGAGCTCGCTCAGATGGAGGTCGAAGGCCAGTCCGGTGCGGGCCTGGTGAAGGTGCTGATGACCTGCAAGCACGACGTGCGCCGGGTGACGGTGGACCCCAGCCTGCTGGCCGACGACAAGGACATGCTCGAGGACCTGGTGGCCGCGGCCTTCAACGACGCCGTGCGCCGCGCCGAGGAGGTGAGCCAGGAGAAGATGGGCAAGCTCACCGCCGGCATGCCCATGCCACCGGGGATGAAGTTCCCTTTCTGACATGAGCCCCGGAGCGCTCGACGCCTTGATTGAAGCCTTGCGCCGATTGCCGGGCGTGGGGCCGAAGTCGGCGGCGCGCATGGCCTATCACCTGCTGCAGCACGATCGGGACGGCGCGTTGCAGCTGGCGCATGCGCTGGAATCCGCCATGAGCGGGGTGCGCCACTGCCAACGCTGCAATACCTTCACCGAAGACGAGGTCTGCACGACCTGCCGCGACCCGGATCGCGATGCGAGCCTGCTGTGCGTGGTCGAGACTGCCGCAGATCAGGCCGCCATCGAGCGCACCGGCAGCTACCGGGGGTACTACTTCGTGTTGCAGGGAAAACTCAGTCCGCTCGACGGCATTGGTCCGCGTGACATCGGCTTGTCACGTTTGTATGGCAGGGCGACCGAAGAGGGCGTGCGAGAAGTCATCCTGGCCACCAATTTCACAGCGGAAGGTGAGGCCACGGCCCACGTGGTGAGCGAAACGCTCAAGGCTCGCGGCTTGGCGGTGACGCGCCTGGCTCGCGGTGTGCCGGCCGGCAGCGAGCTGGAGTACGTGGATCTGGGCACCATCGCCCATGCCCTCGTCGATCGACGCTGAACCTCACTGAGTTCCCGCGGACTTTCCCTGACAGGACCCATCCCTATGGGAGGACGCCGCCGAGTTGCCTAAGGTGGAGGAATGAACACGCCTGGGTCTCTTGTCCTGCCCTCGCGCCGGCGCTGGCTGGCGCAGGTGGCAACGGGCGCAACCTGCCTGGCGTTGCCAGGTGTGGGCACGAGTGCATTGCGACCTCCCGAGCGGGTCACGATCGGGCTGGGACGGGAGGAGTCCCTCTATCACCTGCCGCTCACGGTTGCGCGCCAATTGGGCTTTTTCGCCGCCGAAGGCCTCGACGTGCGGTTGTTGGGTCTGGGGACGAATCAGGCGCTGCTGCAGGCGCTCGAGGCGCGGCGCGTGGACGTGGTGTCGGCGCCTTACCTGCAGGTGGTGATGCAACGTCTTCAGGGGCGCCCCTGGCAGGCCTTCGTCCTCACGGGGCGGGCCCCGATGGTGGCGATGGGGGTTTCCACTCAGCAGTTTCCAAAGTTCGAACATGTTTCTCAACTGCGCGGCCGTCGCATCGGGGTGGCATCGCAGGCGTCGCTGAGCCGGCTTTTGGCGCAGTCGTTGTTGGCCAAGGCGGGGTTGAGCCCGGCGGAGGTCACTTGGGTGGAGTTGCCTGGCCCAGGCTCAGCCTTGTCGGCGATCCGTAACGGCGGCATCCAGGCGCTCAGCCATGCCGATCCGGCCATGACCCAGCTCGAGCAGCGGGGGGAGTTGCGATTGCTGGCCGATGCCCGGACCCTGCGGGGAACGGCCGATGTTTTCGACGGGCCTCTGCCGTCGACCTGCCTGTTTGCCTCGCGTGCGGACGTGGAGGCGCGAGGGACGGTGTGCCAGGGTTTGACCAACGCGGTGGTGCGGGCCTTGCGCTGGTTGCAGACGGCAGAGCTGCCGGACATCGTGGCCACGGTTCCCCCGTCGCACGCGCTGGGCGACAGGGCGCTTTACCTGGCGGCGTTCTTCCGCGTGCGTGATGCCTATTCACCCGATGGCATGCTGGCCGACGACTCAGTGCGCAATGTTTGGCGCGTGGTCCAGGGCCTGGAAGGCGTGGCCCCGCGGCCGGACGCGGCGGTGCTCATGGCCGCCAGCTACACGAACGCCCTGGTGACACGGGTGCCATCCCGGCCCAAGGCGGCCTGATCACTGCTTCGCGACCTTCACGGCTGATTTGCTCTTGGGCGTGGATGCCGTCTTGGCTGCGCCCGCGGGGCGTTTCGTACTGGAGGTAGCCTGTGCGGTCTGGCGAGAGCCTGGATTCCTCTGGGACTGGGCGGTCTGCTTGGCCGCCGGACGCGCCGCGGCGCGTGTGTACACCACCACCTGCTGGCCTCGCGCAAAACGGCTCGATGTGCTGACGCCGTTCCAGGCGGCCAGCTCGGCCGCCGGAACACGGTACCGTCGGGCAATTCTTGCAACCGTGTCGCCCTGGCCTGCGCGAACGACGAGGCGACGGCCGACCGGCCGGTTTGGCGCCAGCGCAAGCGTGGCGTTGTCGGCGATGTGCCCAGCGACGTCCTGCGCATGTTTGCGCTCGTGGCGCGGAACGAGCAGGGTGGATCCTGCCTTCACGACCATGTTGGGCGGGATCTTGTTCACCGCCCTGAGTTCGGCTTCGCTCATCCCCACTTGGCGGGCCAGGTCGGCGGGCGATTGCGTCTTGGGCACGACCCAGGCTGTCCAGCTGGCCAGCGGTCCCTGGTGCTGACCCAGGTTGCGCATGAAACGCTTGGCGCTGTCGTAGGGAAGCAGCAGTTGCGGCACGCCGGCGGCCAGGATGACGGGCTTGTTCAACTGCGGGTTCAGCGCCATGAACTCTGCCCGATCGAGGCCGGCAAGCTCGATGGCCAGGTCGACGTCCATGTCGCGCTGGATCTCGACGCTCAGGAAGTAGGGGTGGTTCTCGATCGGGCCGAGCGACAGGCCGAAGGCTTCGGGCCTGGCCACGATGTTCTTGATGGCTTGCAGCTTGGGGACGTAATAGCGCGTCTCCGTGGGCATGCGCAGGCTCTCGTAGTTGGTGGGCCGCCCCATCTTGCGGTTGCGTGCAATGGCGCGCTGCACGCTGCCTTCACCCCAGTTGTAGGCAGCCAGCGCGAGGTGCCAGTCACCGAACATGCCGTGCAGCCGCGTGAGGTAGTCGAGGGCCGCGCGGGTGGATGCGAGCACGTCTCGGCGCTCGTCGCGGAAGAGGTTCTGCTTGAGATCGTAGTGGCGACCCGTGGAGGGGATGAACTGCCACATGCCCGAAGCGCGGGCGCTTGACAACGCCTGTGGATTGAAGGCGCTTTCGATGAAGGGCAGCAAGGCCAGTTCGGTGGGCAGGCCGCGCTGCTGCACTTCTTCGACGATGTAGTAAAGGTAGCGGCTGGCCCGCGCGGTCATGCGCTGCATGTAGTCTGGCCGCGCGGCGTAGTACTGCTCACGGTTGCGCACAAGCTCGTTGTCCAGGTCGGGCATGGCAAAACCCTCGCGGATGCGTTCCCACAGGTCGCGCAAGGCTTCCTCGTCGGGTACTTCGCCCCGCTCGGCCACGGCGGCCGGGCTGTCGACCGGGGCCACGATGGCGGCCGCCGCGGAGGCGTTTTCGGCCGTGGTGTTTATCGTGGCGGGGGAGGCCGGCACGATCGCGGCCTGCATGGGCTGCGGCGTGGCAGCCACCTCGTCGGCCTGCGCCGCCGCTGGCGCGTTGGCTATCGGCGCCTCGGTCGTGGCCTGGCCCGTCGCAGGGGGCAAGCTGCCGCAGGCGGCCAGGCCGGCGGCGGCGATCAGGATGGCCAAGCGTTGCGTCATCGACGACGCGCAGAAGATGCAGGACTTCATCGGAATTCGTTCTTCCATTCGCGCAAGGCGGCAAAGACCGCCACAGCATCGTGGGCTGAGGGGTCGCGTTGACGGGCAGCAGCGGCCACGGCCGGCTCGCGGCAGCGAAGGAAAGGGTTGATCGCTCGTTCCAGCGCGATGGTGCTGGGCAGGGTGGGCCGGCCTTGGCGGCGCAGGGCATCGCAGTGCCGCGCGTGCGCCGCCAGCTCGGCATTGCCAGGCTCGACGGTCAAGGCGAAGCGCAGGTTGCTCTGGGTGTACTCATGGGTGCAACACACCCGGGTGTTGCCCGCAAGGGCAGCCAGGCGGGCCAGGGAGGTGCTCATCTGCGACGGCGTGCCCTCGAACAGGCGGCCGCAGCCGGCCGAAAACAGCGTGTCGCCGCAGAAGAGCAAGGGTGCGCCGTCCATGTCGGGGCACCAGTAGGCGACATGCCCGGCCGTGTGGCCCGGCACCTCCATCACCTCGAAGCGCAGGCCGTTCCAAGCGAGGGTGTCTGCGTCGCTGACCGGGATGCTGGGGGCAGGGATGCGCTCGCGCGCAGGGCCGTACACCGATCCGTGCAGGACGTTGCGCAGGGCATCGACGCCGCCGATGTGGTCGCCATGGTGATGGGTCACTAGAATGCCGCTCAGCCTGAGACCATGGGTCTGCAGGGCCTCGATCACCGGCGCCGCTTCGCCCGGATCGACCACCAGGGCTTCGCGGCCATCGTGGAGCATCCAGATGTAGTTGTCGATGAAGGCGGGTAAGGCGAGCAGTTTCATGAGGCAGGACAGTCAAATTATAGGTTTGGATGAGTGGCTGCTCACCCCGGCAGGCCGGTATTTGTTGGCGTGGGAGAAAGAACAGGTCGATCGGACCGTCGGCGATCTCTTTGGGTTCCATGCGGTCCAGTTGGGCTGGCCCTGCCTGGACACGCTGTTGCACAATCGCATGCCGCACCGCTGGTTGCTGCTGGACCGTCCGGCTGGCGCCTGTTCGGCGGCCGAGCCGCGCGCCGAGCCGCCGGACGGCGATCCGTCTCCGCGCCCCACACCCCACGCCGTGGTGGCTGACTTTCATGCCCTGCCCTTCGAGAGCCAGAGTCTGGACCTCGTGGTGTTGCCGCACAGCCTGGAACTGGCCGGCGATCCGCACCAGACCCTGCGCGAGGTCGAGAGAGTGCTGGTGCCCGAGGGGCGGGTGCTGATCCTCGGTTTCAACCCGGCCAGCCTCTGGGGCTTGCAGCAACGTTGCGCCCGCGTGGGCATGCGTCTGGGCCTGGAACGCCCCCTGTTGCCGGAAGCGGGGGAGTTCATCGGCTACTGGCGACTGCGCGACTGGCTGAGGCTGCTGAGCTTCGAGATCGAGGGCGGGCGCTTCGGCTGCTACCGGCCTTTGCTGCGCAGCCAGCCCTGGCTGGATCGCTACCGCTGGATGGAGCCCGCCGGAGACCGCTGGTGGCCGGTGCTGGGCGCGGTGTATTTCCTCGTGGCGGTCAAGCGTGTACAGGGCATGCGGCTGATCGGGCCGGCCTGGAAGCAGCGCCAGCGCGCCAAGGCGGCCCCGGCCGTCGTGGCGCGTCGAGATCCCCACTCCAACGAGCCGCCGGGCCATGCGTCCTGAAGCGGCCCACTGCCCATGACCAAAACCACGACGATACCGCGACCCCAGGTGGTCATCTACACCGACGGCGCATGCAAGGGCAATCCAGGCCCCGGCGGGTGGGGGGCCTGGCTGGTGGCCGGCGCCCATGAGAAGGAGCTCTTCGGTGGCGAACGCTCGACCACCAACAACCGCATGGAGCTCACGGCGGTGATCGAGGCTCTGGCAAGCCTGAAGCGCACCTGCGAGGTGACGATCTACACAGACAGCGAATACGTGCGCAAGGGCATCACTGAATGGCTGCCTGCGTGGAAGGCGCGAGGCTGGAAGACGGCAGACCGCAAGCCCGTGAAGAACGTCGAACTCTGGCAGCGGCTGGAAGCGCTCGCAGCGCTTCATCACGTCCAGTGGCGGTGGGTCAAGGGACATGCCGGCGATCCGGGCAACGAGCGCGCAGATGCGCTGGCCAATCGGGGGGTCGCGACCGTGGGCTGAGGTCGATTCTGGGGCTGCCTGCTTGTGCGACATGCGTGCGGCCGCCGTCCGGGGCTTGTGAAGAAGTGTGAACGCCGGAACCTGCTTGCGCGTACAGTGTCAGGCAAGTCCAGAACAAGCTGTCGCCCCATGAAAAAACTCCATGCAGTCGTCGCCGTGGTCGGCATCGCGTTGGTCAGTGCGGGTGCGTACTGGTACCAGCACCGCGACCCAGCGCAGGCGGCCCGCGGGGCAGCGCCCACGGCGGCAGGTGCTGCAGCCCCTCGCGCAGGAGCGCCGGGCGGCGCTGCCGGCGGCCCGCTGGCGGTGGAGGTGGGGCAGGCGCGGACCCTGAGCGTGGTGGAAGAGGCGCAGGCCGTGGGCACGCTGCGCTCTCGCCAGGGCGTCATGGTGCGACCCGAGGTGTCCGGGCGAGTGGCCTCGCTGGGCTTTCGGGATGGCCAGCCGGTGCGCCGGGGGCAAGTGCTGGTGCAGCTTGAGGACGGCCTGCTGCGCGCGCAGTTGCAGCAGGCTCAGGCGCAGTTGAGCATCGCGCAAGCCAATGACGCCCGCAATCGCGAGTTGCTGGCGCAGAACTTCGTCAGCCAGGCGGCCGTCGACCAGGGCGCTGCCAATCTGCAGGTGGCGCAGGCCCAGTTGGCCCTCGCGCAGGCTCAGCTCGCGCGCATGCGCATCGTGGCGCCTTTCGACGGCACGGTCGGTATTCGCCTGGTCAACGTGGGCGACTTCGTGCGTGAGGGCGCCGATCTCGTGAGCCTGGAAGACCTGCGCACCATCTACGTGGATTTCCGCCTGCCCGAGCGCTACTTGCCGCAACTGAAGACCGGACAGTCGGCACAGGTGAGCCTGGACGCGCTGCCGGGCCGCCGTTTCGAGGCTCGCGTGGAGGCACTGGAGCCCCAGATCGACGCCAACGGCCGCTCCGTGCTGGTGCGTGCATCGATCGACAACCCGCAAGGCTTGCTGCGCCCGGGAATGTTTGCCCGTGTGGATGCGGCGCTGGCCACGCGGGTCGAGGCGGTGGTGGTGCCGGAGGAGGCCATCGTGCCCCAGGGAGGACGGCAGTACGTGATCACCGTGGTCGATGGCGGCGATGCCGCGCCGGTTGGCGCGAAAGTGTCGCGGCGGGTCGAGGTGGCCCTGGGTCAACGCCGCGAGGGCTTGGTCGAGATCGTGCGTGGGGTGCCGGCCGGAGCCACCGTGGTGACGGCGGGACATCAGCGCATTCAGCGCGACGGCACCGTATTGCGTGTGGTCGAGATCGGCGAGGGCAAAGCGTCATGAGGATCTCGGAAGTTTCGGTCCGTCGCCCCGTCTTCGCGACGGTGTTGTCGCTGCTCATCCTGCTGGTGGGCCTCGTGTCCTTCGACCGACTGCAGGTGCGGGAATACCCTCGCATCGACGAGCCCGTGGTCACTGTCGCCACGCGACTGGCCGGAGCCTCGTCCGAAGTCATCGAGTCCCAGGTGACCAAGCCGCTCGAGGACTCGATTGCAGGGATCGAGGGGGTGGACATCATCACCTCGATCTCGCGTCAAGAGCAGAGCCAGATCTCGGTTCGCTTCAGGCTGGAGAAGAACCCTGACGACGCGGCTGCGGAGGTGCGTGACAGGGTGGCTCGGGTGCGCGGTCGTTTGCCCGACTCGGTGGACGAGCCTGTGATCTCCAAGGTGGAGGCTGATGCATCACCCACCATCTGGCTGGCCTTCACCACCACGACGCTCTCGCCCTTGGAGGTGACCGATCTCATCACGCGTATCGTCAAGCCGCGCCTGCAGACAGTCACCGGTGTGGCCGACGTGCTGGTGCGCGGCGAGCGGGAGTATGCGATGCGCGTCTGGCTCGATCCGGACAAGCTCGCCGCGTACTCGGTGACTGTTCAGGACGTGGAAGACGCGCTGCGCCGTCAGAACCTGGAGGTTCCTGCGGGACGCATCGAGGGGCAGCAGCGCGAGTTCAGCGTGACAGCGCAGACGGACCTGGGGACGCCGGAGCAGTTCGGCCAGGTGGCGCTGCGCCAGGTGTCGGGATACACCGTTCGCCTGCGCGATGTGGCACGCATCGAGATGGCCGCGGCGAGCGAGCGCTCGAGCGTGCGGCTCAACGGTCAGCGCTCGGTGTCCTTGGGCGTGATCCGCCAAGCCACGGCGAACCCCCTGGAGGTGGCTGCGGGAGTGCGCGACTTCCTGCCCAGGCTCCAGCAGGAACTGCCCGATGGCGTGACCGTCCAGGTGGCCAATGACAACTCGGTCTTCATCGACCGCTCGGTCAAGGCGGTCTACACCACCATCGCCGAGGCCGTGGTGCTGGTTGCTTTGGTGGTGTTCGTCTTCTTGCGCACCCTGCGCGCGTCCATCATCCCTCTCATCACCATTCCGGTATGCCTGATCGGTGCCTTCGCACTCATGGCGGCGGTGGGATTTACGATCAACACGCTCACGCTGCTGGCGCTGGTGCTGGCCATCGGACTGGTGGTGGACGATGCAATCGTCGTGCTGGAGAACATCTACCGCCACATCGAGGAGGGCATGGAGCCCTTCGCGGCGGCCATCAAGGGCGCCAAGGAAGTGGGCTTTGCGGTGGTGGCCATGACCCTCACGCTGGCGGCCGTCTACGCGCCGCTTGCGTTCACTCCTGGACGCACCGGCCGGCTGTTCGTCGAGTTCGCGCTCACCCTGGCCGGCGCGGTGATCATCTCGGGCTTCGTTGCCCTCACGCTGTCACCGATGATGTGTTCCAAGCTGCTGCGCCACAACCCCAAGCCCAGCCGCTTCGACCGGGGCATGGAGCGGGCACTCGTGGGGTTGACTCGGGGCTACGAGCGAGTGTTGGTGTGGACGCTGCATCACCGCTGGATCATCGTGATCACCATGTTGGCCAGCGGCGTGGCCAGCTGGTGGCTGTTCTCCAACATGCGCAGCGAGTTGGCGCCCATCGAGGACCGAGGCGTGGTCCTGGTCAGCGTGAATGCGCCGGATGGCTCCACCCTGGCCTACACGGAAAAGTACATGCTCGAGATCGAGCGCATCGGCCAGTCGATTCCCGAGTTCGACCGGGTCTTCGTGGTGGCCGGCAACCCCACGGTGTCGCAAGGCATCTCCTTCATGCGCACCATCGATTGGGACGAGCGCCAGCGCAATACGCAGCAACTGGCCCGGGAACTCCAGCCCAGGCTGGCGAGCCTGCCGGGCGTGAGCGCTTTCCCCATCACACCCCCTTCGCTGGGACAGGGGTTCCGGGAGCGATCGGTCAACTATGTGATCGTTTCCTCCGACAGCTACGAGAACCTGAACCAGGTGGCCCAGCAGTTTGTCGAGGAAATGAATCGCCATGGCGGATTCGTCCAGCCTGATACCGACCTGCGGCTGAACAAGCCCGAGATCTACATCGAAGTCGATCGGGAGCGCGCGGCCGATGCCGGCGTTTCCGTCGATCAGGTGGCACGCACCGTGGAGACCATGCTGGGTGGGCGCAACGTGACGAGATTCAAGCGCGATGCCGAGCAATACGACGTGATCGTGCAGACGAACGCATCCGGCCGCGCGCGGCCCAACGACATCGAGCGCTTGTTCGTGCGCGGGCGCGACAACCGCATGATTCCGCTGTCTTCGCTCGTGACGGTACGCGAAGCGGTATCGCCTCGCGAACTCAACCATTTCAACCAGCGCCGCTCCGTGAGCATCACGGCCAACCTTGCTCCGGGCTTTGCCCTTGGAGATGCCCTGACCTTCATGGACGCCACCGCGCAGCGGTTGCTGCCGCCGGGCTACGCGACCGAACTCAACGGCGTATCGCGTGAATTCCGGGCATCCAGCGGCGCACTCGGGCTCGTCTTCGTCCTGGCCCTTGTGTTCATTTTCCTGGTGCTTGCCGCACAGTTCGAGAGCTTCGTCGATCCCTTCGTGATCCTGCTGTCGGTGCCCTTGTCGATGGTGGGCGCATTGGCGGCGCTCAAGCTTACCGGGGGCACGCTCAATGTGTATTCGCAGATCGGCTTGATCACCTTGGTGGGGCTGATCACGAAACACGGCATCCTCATCGTCGAGTTCGCCAACCAGCAGCGCCAAGCGGGCCTGGGTGTCATGGAGGCGGTTCAGCGTGCGGCGTCTTTGCGTTTGCGTCCCATCCTCATGACAACGGGCGCCATGGTGCTGGGCGCGGTGCCGCTGGCTGTGGCCACCGGTGCCGGCGCCGAGAGCCGGCAGCAGATCGGCTGGGTCATCGTGGGCGGCATGACCCTGGGCACGCTGCTCACCATCTTCGTGGTGCCCACGATGTACACCCTGTTCGCGCGCAAGAGCACGCCGGGGCCGATCACGCGATCAGTGGAGGAGGCGGTGGGCGCCTAGATCAGGCCTTCGAAGGGGAGGACGTCCACCAGTTCCCCTTCGGCAACATCGCCCTGCCTGTGGTGCAGCACCACGAGGCCATTGGCCTGCGACATCGAGCGCAGGATGCCCGAGCCTTGGGATCCGGTGATGCTCACCTGCCAGCGGCCGTCCACCTGGCGCACGATGCCGCGCTGATACTCCGTGCGGCCCGGCTTCTTGCGCAAGGCCTGCTCGGCATGCGCCTGGAGCATGGGCAGCGGCTGGGGCGTGGCGCCCGCCATGGCCAGCAGCGCATCGCGCACGAACGCGTAGAAGGTGATCATCACCGCCACCGGGTTGCCGGGCAGGCCGAAGAGCACGGCCTGACGCCCGCCGCTCTCGATGCGCCCGAAGGCCATTGGCCGGCCCGGCCGCATCGCGATGCGCCAGAAGGCTACCTCGCCCAGACGAGCCATCATCTGCTTGGTGAAGTCGGCCTCACCTACACTCACACCACCCGAGGTGATGATTGCATCGGCGCTTTCGGCGGCCTGGCGGAAGGCGGTCTCCAGGGCCAGCGGGTCGTCACGGACGACGCCAAGGTCCAGCAGTTCCATGCCCAGGCGCTGCAGCATCCCGTGCAGGGTGTAGCGGTTGCTGTCGTAGACGCAGCCGGCCTCCAGCGGTTCGCCGATGGAGCGCAACTCGTCGCCCGTGGAGAAGAAGGCCACGCGCAGGCGCCGGAAGACAGGCACCTCGGCCTGCCCCAGGGAAGCCATCAGGCCCAGATCGGCCGGGCGCAAAATCTTGCCGGCCGGCAGGGCGGGCAGCCCGCGTGCCAGGTCCTCTCCGCGCAGTCGCCGGTTGTCGCCGGGGCGAACGGCGCCCGCCGGGATCGTGACGAACCCTCCGTCGGTCTGGCAGAACTCCTGGGGGACGACGGTGTCCAGCCCCTCCGGCATCACGGCACCGGTCATGATGCGCACGCATTGGCCGGCCGTCACCGACCCTTCGAACTGCTGCCCGGCCAGTCCGGTGCCGACGATGCGCAACCGTGTGGGACTGTCAGAGGCCAGTTCACTGCCGCGCAGGGCGTAGCCATCCATGGCCGAGTTGTCGTGCGAGGGTACGTCGATGGGGGAGACGAGGTCGGTCGCGAGTACCCGGCCGAGCGCTGCGCGCAGTGCCAGCTTCTCGATGGCGGTGATTCGCGGCACGAAGCGCCGGATGAACTCCTGGGCCTTCTCGACAGGCAGGGCGTTCGGGTCGTAACCGTTGACGCAGGAAGCGATCTGTTCGATCGATGTCATTGCAGCAGGGGAACTCACAGCATCAGCACCATGTGGGCCTTGTCGAAATACTGCACCTTGCGGCCGGTCTCGATCCGGATGGCGCGAGGCAGCAGGCCATAGACCTTGAAGCCAGCGCGCTCATAGAGCTTCACGGCCCGTTCGTTGGATGCTGTCACGGTCAGTGTGAGCATCTCCAGACCCTGGGCCTGTCGGGCCAGGTCGAGGCAGGCGGCGAGCAAGCGGCGGCCAATGCCCAGGCGCGTGTGCGACTCGCGCACGTACATGCCCACGATGTTGGCTCGATGGCGCAGCTTGCGCTTGAGCTCGCGTTCGCAGGCGACCGATCCAGCCATTTCGCCGTCGATCCAGGCGCCCACCAGGAAGGTGCCGCCCAAGGGCTCGCTCAGACCCAACCGGCCCAGATAGCTTTCCGGACTGCGCAGGCGCTCGGTTTCCGCATCCGACGTGAAGGACTCGGGATGGCGCTGCAGGGCCTCGTCACGCAGCAGCTTGTAGGCCGGCAGATCCTCCGGTCCCAGCCGGCGGACCTCGATGCGGGTCGTGGCATCAGCCATGGTTGCGTTCGAGCGCCACCAGCTCGTCATGCGTGTTGGCGTTGGCAAAGGCCGACTCGTCATCGAAATCCACCTCCACGGTGTGATGCTGGGCTGTCCAGCGGTCGATCTTGCGCCCGCCTCCCTCGGTGAAGCGCACGAGGCTTTCCAGCAGCGATGTTTTCATCAGTGTGAACACCGGCTGGACTTGCGCCCCCGTGCGAGCCATCGCAATGTCGGCGTCGCTGGCTTGCAGCGCCGTCGACAGGCGAAGCACCAGGTCGGCGGGGAAATGGGGCGTGTCGCAGGGCACCGTGACCAGATAGGGCGTCTCGCAATGATCCAGCCCGGTCAGGAAGCCTGCCAGCGGCCCCGCAAAGTCCGGCAGGCTGTCAGGCCACACAGGCACTCCGAACGCTTCGTAGGCACCCAGATTGCGGTTGGCGTTGATCATCGCCTGCCCCACCTGGGGGGTGAGCCGCATCAGCGCATGCAGCGCGAGCGGCAGGCCGCGGTAGGTCTGCAGGCCCTTGTCGGTGCCGCCCATGCGGCTGCCGCGCCCGCCGGCGAGGACGAGGCCGGTGATCTGTTCAGGGTTCATGGTGCTTGTCTTGCGGAAAGGGGTCACCTACACAGCGAGGGCCTTGCATCACCGCGACCACCACACAGCCGATGGCCGCGGTGACCACCATCGCGAGCAGGAAGACGATGCTGCCTGCCGTGATGTAGTCGACCAGTTGTGCCGCGCGCGCTGCATCCTCATGCAATCCGCCTTGCATCGTTGTCTTGATCCAGGCGCCCAGGGTCCAGGGGCCTGCGATGCTGAGGGCCAGCGCTGCCAGAAGCCGCCGCTTGACGGTGCGTTCCAGCAGCGGGGGGCGTACCACGCTCAGCCTCCGATGTAGTGCATCTCGACCTTGCGCTGCCCACTGCCGGTGTCGGCCTGCAGGGTCGATCGAAGCTCCGAATAGCGGTCGGAGCGCTGCTGCCAGATCAAGCCGACGGCTGCGGCGATCTGTTCGTCGCTGTAGGGGCCGCGCAGCAGCGAGCGAAGGTCATGGCCTTCGGCGGCGAACAGGCACAGGAACAGCTTGCCTTCGGTCGACAGTCGGGCCCGATTGCAGTCACGGCAGAAGGCCTGGGTCACGCTGGAAATCACCCCGATCTCGCCAGCGCCGTCTCTGTAGCGCCAGCGCTCGGCGGTCTCGCCGGGGTAGTGCGGGTCGATGGGCTCGACGGGAAACTGTGCGTGCACGCGCTCGATCACCTCGGCCGAGGGCAGCACTTCTTCCATGCGCCAGCCATTGGTGGCCCCCACGTCCATGAACTCGATGAAGCGCAGCACGATGGGTGTACCGCGGAAGTGGCGGGCCATCGGCACGATCTCGTGGTCGTTCGTGCCGCGCTTGACCACCATGTTGACCTTCAGCGGCCCAAGCCCCACGCGTTGCGCAGCTTCCAGGCCGGCGAGGACGTCGGCCACCGGGAAGTCCACATCGTTCATGCGGCGAAAGAGAGCGTCGTCCAGGGCGTCCAGGCTGACGGTGACACGCTGCAGTCCGGCGTCCTTCAAGGACTGGGCCTTGCGGGCCAGCACCGAACCATTGGTGGTGAGCGTGAGGTCCAGCGGCTGGCCCTCGGGCGTTCGCAGCGCCGCCAGCATCTCGATCAGGGCTTCGATGTTCTTGCGCAGCAGCGGCTCTCCGCCGGTCAGGCGGATCTTCTGGACGCCGTGGGCCACGAAGATGCGGGCCACGCGGGTGAGCTCCTCGAAGCTGAGCAGGGCGCTGTGCGGCAGGAACTGGTAGTGCTTGTCGAACACTTCCTTCGGCATGCAATAGCTGCAGCGGAAGTTGCAGCGGTCGGTGACCGAGATGCGCAGATCGCGCAAGGGGCGTCCCAGCCGGTCACTGAGCAGCCCCGCAGGGGGCTGCCAGCCTTCAGGAACCACCGGGACCGGGGCCCGGTAGCGGTGGTCGGCGAGGGGAATGACTTTGTCTGCCATGGCCGGATTGTGCCTCCACCGCCCCCCTGGAGGACAGTCCTGCGCCGGAAATCCGGCCTGGGCTCGCGGTCAGTCGGCCGAGGCGGCCAGGATCTCGGCGCGCCGGGCTCCGGTGTAACGCTTGCGCCAGTAGGGAGAGTCCATGCTCTCGACTCGCACGCGTGCGCCGGTGCGTGGCGCATGGATGAAGCGGCCCTCGCCGACGTAGATGCCCACGTGCGAGAACGTGCGGCCCAGCGTGTTGAAGAACACCAGATCGCCTGGCTGCAGGGCATCGCGGGCCACGCGGCGCAGGTCGGGAGCCTGGGCTTGTTCGTCGGCCCGGCGCGGCAGGGTCAGTCCCAGACTGACCCCGTAGACGTGGCGGGTGAAGCCGCTGCAGTCGAAGCCCAGGTCCACCGAATCGCCGCCGCGCCGGTATCCCACCCCCAGGAAGCTCATCGCCGTCACCACGGTGGTGGCGGCCGGGTCGCGTTCCGGGGGGGAGGGGGCGGTGGAGGCGGTGTTGTCGATTTCTCCCGCCGGCGGAGCTGGCAGGGGGGTGGCAGGCGGTGCCAGACCGCGTTCGATCAGGAACTCGGCTACCGTGTCGGGCTCGGGCGCCGCACTGTGGGGCACCGGGGCTGTGGCGCAAGCCGCCAATACCAAGGCGCACGGCAGACAGAGAACGAAGCGGTAGGTGGGCGATGCCGACATGGGCGCAAACATAGGCACATGAGGCGTTCAAGTCAAGGAATATGGTTCACTGACAAGCACTTGCATGGGAAATTTGAAGTGCGCCGCGTGCGGTTTGGGCGACATGGCCCCTCGGGCAGGCCCCGATGACCTGGATCAAGAGCCGACGCACGATGCGGGACCAAGCTCGACGCTGTCAGCCGATCGTCAGCACGCCTGACTCCAATCGTGGCAGTGTCGGCACGCACCGCGCGGCAAGACCCGAGGAGACACGATGGACTACAACACCTTCTACCGGCGCTCGATCGAAGATCCCGAGGCGTTCTGGGCCGAGCAGGCAGACCTGATCGACTGGCGGCAGCCGCCTCAGACGATCTGCGACCACAGCCGTCCGCCGTTCGTGCGCTGGTTCGCGGGCGGCACCACCAACCTCTGCCATAACGCGGTCGACCGTCATCTGGCGAAGCGGGGCGACCAGGGTGCGCTCATCCATGTCTCCACCGAGACAGGCGCCGAACGGGTATACAGCTTCCGCGAGTTGCATGCGGAGGTGCAGCGCATGGCAGCGGTGCTGCATTCCCTCGGAGTGCAGCAGGGTGACCGCGTGCTGATCTACATGCCGATGATCCCCGAGGCGGTGTTTGCGATGCTGGCTTGCGCTCGGCTTGGCGCGATCCATTCGGTCGTTTTCGGCGGCTTTGCGAGCGTGAGCCTGGCCAGCCGTATCGACGATGCCGAACCGCGCGTGGTGGTCAGCGCCGACGCGGGCTCGCGGGCTGGCAAGGTCGTGCCCTACAAGCCGCTGCTGGACGAGGCCATCCGGCTGGCCAGGCACCAGCCCGAGCGGGTGCTGCTGGTCGACCGAGGCCTGGCGCCCATGGAGCGTGTGGCGGGGCGCGATGCCGACTATGCCCCCCTGCGCGAGCAGCATCTGCATGCCCAGGTGCCCTGCGTGTGGGTGGCGGCAGACCACCCGAGCTACACGCTCTACACCAGCGGCACGACCGGCAGGCCCAAGGGGGTGCAGCGCGACACGGGCGGCTACGCGGTGGCCCTTGCCGCCAGCATGAAGCACATCTTCTGCGGCCACGCCGGTGAGACCTATTTCTCCACCAGCGATATCGGCTGGGTGGTGGGCCACAGCTACATCGTCTACGGACCCCTGATCGCCGGGATGGCGACCATCCTCTACGAAGGCTTGCCCATCCGGCCGGACGCCGGCATCTGGTGGCATCTGGTGGAAAAGTACAAGGTCACGGTGATGTTCAGCGCCCCCACCGCGGTGCGGGTGCTCAAGAAGCACGATCCGGCCTTCCTCAGGAAGTACGACCTGTCCACCCTGAGGGCACTCTTCCTGGCCGGCGAGCCACTGGACGAGCCCACCGCCCAATGGATCGCCGAAGGCCTGAGAAAGCCCGTCATCGACAATTACTGGCAGACCGAGACTGGCTGGCCCATCCTCACGATCGCCAACGGTGTGGAGAAGAAGCCCAGCAAGTTCGGGTCGCCCGGCGTACCGATGTACGGCTACCGCGTGAAGCTGCTGCACGAAGGCACCGGCGATGAGCTCACGGGGGCTCACCAGAAGGGCGTGCTGGCCATCGAAGGCCCGCTGCCTCCGGGATGCATGCAGACGGTCTGGCGGGATGATGAGCGCTTCGTCAAGACCTACTGGAGCGCGGTGCCCAACCGTCAGGTCTACAGCACCTTCGACTGGGCCATCCGCGACGAAGAGGGCTACTATTTCATTCTCGGCCGCACCGATGATGTCATCAACGTGGCCGGCCATCGTCTTGGCACCCGGGAGATCGAGGAGAGCATCTCCAGCCACCCGAGCGTGGCCGAGGTGGCTGTGGTCGGGGTGGCCGACAGCCTCAAGGGCCAGGTGGCCATGGCCTTTGCGGTGTTGAGAGACCCTGCCCAGGCGGCCACCGACGCACAGGCGCTCCAGCTCGAAGGCGAGATCATGAAAGTGGTCGACCAGCAGCTTGGTGCCGTGGCGAGGCCGGCCCGTGTGCGGTTTGTCACGGCGCTGCCCAAGACGCGCTCAGGCAAGCTCCTGCGCCGGGCCATCCAGGCGGTGTGCGAACACCGCGAACCCGGCGACCTCACCACCATCGAGGATCCCGCTGCGCTGTTGCAGATCCAGGCCCTGGTGGGTCCTTCGGCGTCCTGAGTCGATGCCCGGCGGCAAGAAGCGTGAGGCGTGACGCCCCTCACGTTCCGCAGTCCCCCTTGTGGGGGATGCGCGACACTTTCATTCAAGTCGCGGGGGAATTGGTCGAAGTTCCAGGAGCCTGGATACATTGGCGGTCCAGCGCATTTCCGGATGAAAGACCCTCAGGCCCCGCTTTTCGTTGACGTCCACCAGCTCAAGATCGGCATGTATGTGCATCTTGACCTGGGCTGGATGGCCCACCCCTTCGCGATGGGCAGCTTCCGCATCGCGTCGGCGGAACAGATTGCCACCATTCAGGGACTGGGGCTCGCGCGCGTGCGCTGGGATCCTTCGCGCAGCGACCCGGGTGTGTTGGCCGCGGTCGCGCCGCCCGAAGCGACCGTGGCCGACGCATCGACCCCGCCCGACGCCGTGGCGCAGGAGCGTGCGGCAGCGCAGCGGCGCCACCGCGCCCTGCTGGCAGCGCAGCGGGCGAGTCTCGCCTCCTGCGAGCGCGAGTTCCATGCGGCGGCAAAGGAATTCCGCGTCGTCATGGATGCGGCCAACAGTCAACCCGAGATCGCGAGGGAAAAGTCCGAAGCACTGGTGTCAGGTTTCCTCGGCAAGATCGACGGGGCACACGACACCTGCATCCGCCTGCTCAGCGAAACCGCCGGCGATCGCAACTGCACGCACAGCCTCAACGTGACCGTCGTATCGATGCTCCTGGGCCGGGCCATGGGGTTGGCCGAGAGCGATCTGCTGGATGTGGGGCTGGGGGCCTTGCTGCACGACATCGGCAAGACGGAACTGCCCGACAGGGTGCGCTGGCGCGACGAACACTTCACGGCGGCTGAGCTTCAGTTCTACCAGGAGCATGTCGCACACGGCGTGAGCCTGGCGCGCAAGATGAAGCTGAGCCCCCAGGCAACGTTGGTGATTGCACAACACCACGAGCAGGCCGACGGCAAGGGCTTTCCGCAGCGGCTGCCCGCCGAGCGCATCAGCGCGGGGGCGCGCATCGTGGGGTTGGTCAACCGCTACGACACGCTGTGCAACCCGCTCAATCCGGCCAAGAGCCTGACACCGCATGAAGCGTTGTCGCTGATCTTCGCTCAGATGAAATCCCGCTTCGACGCGCTCACTCTGAGTGCCTTCATCAAGATGATGGGGGTCTATCCGCCGGGCTCCGTGGTCGAGTTGACCGACGGGCGTTTCGCGCTGGTGGTGTCCGTGAACTCGGCCCGCCCCCTCAAGCCCAGGGTGCTCGTGCACGATCCGCGTGTGTCCACCGAGGACGCGCTGATCCTCGACCTGGAAGCGCATCCTGAGCTGGGGGTGAGACGCAGCCTCAAGCCGCTGCAACTGCCCCGCGCGGCGCTGGACTACCTTTCGCCGCGTCAGCGCATCTGCTACTTCTTCGAGCGCGCGGTGGATCCCGCGGAACCCGGCGAGGAGGCGCACTCGTGAGCGTGCCCTTGGCGAACCCGGCTCTGCAAGCCCTGATCGACGGAATGCTCGAGGCCGTGTGGATGGTCGACCCGCTTGATCTTCGGGTCGTGGCTGCGAACCAGGCCGCGCATGCGCTGCTGGGAGTGAGCGATGGCGCCCTGCTGGGCCGTCCGGCCATCGAGCTGGCCGCCACACCGGAGGACATGGTGTTCTGGGAGGACGTGGCGGCCGGCCTGAGCGACCGCATTCTCTCTGACTCCCTGGTCAGTCGTGCCGACGGCAGCCTGGTCCAGGTCGAGCGACGCGTGAGCTTGCTCCGATTGGCGCCGGGGCACTCGGTCTTCCTGGTGTGTCTGCGCGATCGCACCGAGCAGCGGCGCGCCGAAGACGAGCTGGAGCGCTTGGTGTCCGAGCTGCGCGCCACGCTGGAGTCGACCGCCGACGGCATCCTGGCGGTCGACCTGCACGGAGCCATCCGTGGCTACAACCAGCGTCTGGCTGACCTGTGGAAGTTTCCGCAAAGCCTCATGCTGCGGCGAGACGACCAGGCGGTATTCGCCTGGTTGAGGGAGTCCGTGCTGGATGTAGCAGCCTATGACGACAAGCTGGCCATCATCGCGAGGTCGCCGCTGCTTGAGACCACGGACCTCATCGCACTCAAGGGCGGCCGCGTGGTCGAGCGCGTCACTCGCCCGCAGTACAGCCGCGGGAGGCCCATCGGAAGGGTCTATTCTTTTCGGGACATCACGCAGCAATTGGCCAACGAATCCCAGCTCCAGCTGGCTGCCAAGGTGTTCGAGGCCAGCCCCGATGCGGTCTTCGTCACCGATGCCGACCTCAAGGTGCTTGCAGCCAACCCGGGCTGCGAACGACTGTGCGGCAACCCCAGACGCTCTTTGCTGGGCCGACGCTGGGGCGAACTGATCCACGATCCTGCCGAGCCCGGTGCCGTGGACCGGCTGTGCTCCCTGGTGGACGAGCGTGGAAGCGCCGAGGCCGAGCTCTACTACCAGCGCAACGAGGGCGGGAGCGGACCTTGCCAAGTCTCGATGGTGCGCCTGCCCGACGAATCGGGCGGCACATTGCACTACATCGCCTTCGTGAAGGATCTCACCGACAAGCTGGCCGCCAAGCGGCGCATCGAGGAGCTGGCCTACACCGACGCACTGACGGGACAGCCCAACCGGCTGGTCTTCGCAGAGCGTGTGGATTTCGCCATTGCGATGGCGCGTCGTGAGCAAGGCCAGTTTGCCGTGATGTTCATCGACCTGGACCGTTTCAAACACATCAATGATTCTCTGGGGCACCTCTACGGCGACCGGGTGCTTGTGGACGTGGCCGAGCGGCTCAAGCGCTGCGTGCGGGAGGTGGACACGGTGGCCCGCTATGGCGGTGACGAGTTCGTCGTCCTGCTGCACCAGGCCGATGCCCGGGGAGCGGAGTCGACCGCGCGGCGCATCCAGGAGGCCCTGAACGTGCCCGTCCAGCTTGACGACCTGAGCTTCACGGTGACCGGCAGCATCGGCATCGCGATGTACCCTGTCGATGGCGCCACCACGAACGACCTGATCAAGAACGCCGATGCGGCGATGTATCGCGTCAAGGAGCGGGGTCGTGCCAGCTTCCGTTTTTATCAGCCGCAGATGAACGTCGACCTGCTGGCGCGGATGAAGATCGACCATGCGATGCGCCAGGCGCTACCTGCCGGCCACTTCCGGCTGGCCTACCAGCCGCAGGTGGACATCCGGACCCAGGCCGTGGTGGCCGCTGAAGCCCTGCTGCGCTGGCGCGATCCGGACCTGGGCGACGTATCGCCTGCCCAGTTCATCCCGGTGGCCGAGGAGAGCGGATTCATCGTCGCACTGGGCGACTGGGTGCTGACCGAAGCCGTGCGGCAGGCAGCTGTGTGGCAGTCCCAGGGTCAGCCCCTTCAGGTTTCCGTGAACGTCTCTGCCTTGCAGTTCCAGCAGGCCACCTTCGTCGAGCGCGTGGCCGGCGCGCTGGAGTCGGCCGGACTCGCGCCCGAACTGCTGGAACTGGAACTCACGGAAACCATCCTGATCCAGGACGCCGAGGAGGCGCTCACCCGGCTGCGCCTGCTCGAACGCCTGGGCGTGCGACTGGCGATCGATGATTTCGGAACGGGATACTCCAGCCTGGGCTATCTCAAGCGCTTTCCCATCGGCAAGCTCAAGATAGACCGCTCTTTCATCAGCGGCCTGCCCGCCGACGAGAGCGACGCCGGGATCGTGCGCGCAGTGGTGAGCATGGCTCGCGCATTGCACCTGAAGGTCATTGCCGAGGGTGTCGAAACCGACCTGCAACGCCAGTTCCTGGCCGCAGCCGGCTGTGATCAGTATCAAGGCTACCTGTTCGCGCCGGCGGTGGACCCGGAACGCTTCGCGGCGCTGCGCGCGGGTTGCAGTCCGGATGCACAGCCGTGTTCGGCCGGCGTTTGACGGGCTCCGACCGCCGCACTGGCCGCAAGCATTGCGGCAATTGCTTACTGGCCGTCAAGCCCGATGAGTGTTAGAGTCTCGAACTGAGACTTTCGGTCCTTCCCGTCCCCTTTGCTGGTTTCTGAGTGAATCCACAGTGAAGGCGGGTCGCAATCCGCCAACCGGTCAAGCCGTGTCGCGGAAGGTTGATCAACCAGCCAACAACCCTGGAAACCGGGGTATGAGGTGAGCGAGATGATGCAGCAATACAGGTCCAATTCGTACCTGTTCGGGGGCAATGCCCCTTATGTCGAGGAGTTGTACGAGGCCTATCTCGACAACCCAGGGTCTGTGCCTGACAACTGGCGCGCCTACTTCGACGCCCTTCAGAACGTCCCCGCCGTCGATGGCAGCGATTCCCGAGACGTCGCTCATGCGCCCGTCATCGAATCCTTTGCCCAGCGTGCCAAGTCGAACGCCTTCACGGTCAAGGCCAGCAGCGCCGACCTGGCCGTGGCACGCAAGCAGGTGCACGTCCAGTCCCTGATTGCCGCCTATCGCTTCCTCGGCTCCCGCTGGGCCGACCTCGATCCCCTCAAGCGCCAGGAGCGTCCGCGCATCCCCGAACTAGAGCCGGCGTTTTACGACCTGACTGAAAGTGACATGGACATCACTTTCAGCGCCACCAACACCTATTTCACCAAGGCCGAGCAGATGACCCTGCGGGAGATCCTGCAGGCCCTGCGCGAGACCTACTGCGGCACGATCGGTGCCGAGTTCATGCACATCACCGATCCCGCCGAGAAGCGGTGGTGGCAGGAGCGGCTGGAAAGCACCAAGACCAAGCCGGTGTTCTCCCCGGAGAAGAAGAAATCCATCCTGGAGCGACTCACCGCAGCCGAGGGGCTCGAGCGCTTCCTCCATACCAAGTACGTGGGCCAGAAGCGCTTTTCGCTCGAAGGTGGTGAAAGCTTCATCGCCTCGATGGACGAACTCATCAAGCGCGCGGGCGAGAAGGGCGTGCAGGAGATCGTCATCGGCATGGCCCACCGGGGTCGCCTGAACGTCCTGGTGAACACGCTGGGCAAGATGCCCAAGGACCTCTTCGCCGAGTTCGAGCACACGGCCAAGGAAGACCTGCCTGCGGGTGACGTGAAGTACCACCAGGGCTTCTCCAGCGACGTCACCACCCCGGGCGGCCCGGTCCACCTGAGCCTGGCCTTCAACCCCTCCCACCTGGAGATCGTCAATCCGGTCGTCGAAGGCTCGGTCAAGGCCCGCATGGACCGCCGCGGTGACGCCGAGGGCGACCAGGTGTTGCCCGTGCTGGTGCACGGTGATGCCGCCTTCGCTGGTCAGGGCGTCGTGATGGAAACCCTGGCGCTGGCCCAGACCCGCGGCTACTACACCGGCGGCACGGTCCACATCGTCATCAACAACCAGATCGGCTTCACCACCAGCGACCCGCGCGATACCCGCTCGACGCTGTACTGCTCCGACGTCGTGAAGATGATCGAGGCGCCGGTGCTGCACGTGAACGGCGACGATCCCGAGGCCGTGGTGTTCTGCACCCAGCTGGCCCTGGAGTACCGCCAGGAATTCAACAAGGACGTCGTCGTCGACATCGTCTGCTTCCGCAAGCTGGGCCACAACGAGCAGGACACCCCCTCGCTCACCCAGCCGCTGATGTACAAGAAGATCGCCAAGCATCCCGGCACGCGCAAGCTCTACGCCGACAAGCTGGTGGCCCAGGGCGTGCTGTCCGAGGACGGCCCCGACGAGATGGTCAAGGCCTATCGTGCCGCCATGGATGCCGGCAAGCACACCGTCGACCCGGTGCTGACCAACTTCAAGAGCAAGTACGCCGTCGACTGGACGCCCTTCCTCGGCAAGAAGTGGACGGATGCCGCCGACACCGCGCTGCCGCTGGCCGAGATCAAGCGCCTGGCCGAGCGCATCACCACCATCCCCGAGAACTTCAAGGTCCACCCGCTGGTCGAGAAGGTCATCGCTGACCGCGCCGCCATGGGTCGCGGCGAGATCAACGTCGACTGGGGCATGGGTGAGCACCTCGCCTTCGCCTCCCTGGTGGCCAGCGGCTATCCGGTGCGCCTCTCGGGCGAGGACTGCGGGCGTGGCACCTTCACGCACCGCCATGCCGTGCTGCACGACCAGAACCGCGAGAAGTTCGACGAAGGCACCTACATCCCGCTGCAGAACGTGGCCGACAACCAGGCCCCGTTCGTCGTGATCGACTCCATCCTGTCGGAGGAGGCGGTGCTGGGCTTCGAGTACGGCTATGCCTCGGCCGATCCCAACTCCCTCGTGATCTGGGAAGCCCAGTTCGGTGACTTCGTCAATGGCGCCCAGGTCGTGATCGACCAGTTCATCGCCTCGGGCGAAGTCAAGTGGGGCCGCGCCAATGGCCTGACCCTGATGCTCCCGCACGGCTACGAAGGCCAAGGCCCCGAGCACAGCTCGGCCCGCCTGGAGCGTTTCATGCAGCTCGCTGCCGACAACAACATGCAGATCTGCCAGCCCACCACGGCCAGCCAGATCTTCCATGTGCTGCGCCGCCAGATGGTGCGCATGTTCCGCAAGCCCCTGGTGCTGATGACGCCCAAGTCGCTGCTGCGCAACAAGGACGCCACCTCAGCGCTGTCGGAGTTCACCAAGGGCGAGTTCCGCACCGTGATCGGCGAACTCAGCGCCGACATCGATGCAGCCAAGGTCAAGCGCGTGATCGCCTGCTCGGGCAAGGTCTACTATGACCTGGTGAAGAAGCGCGAAGAGAAGAAGGCTGGCGACGTGGCGATCATTCGCGTCGAGCAGCTCTATCCCTTCCCGCACAAGGCCTTCGCGTCCGAACTCAAGAAGTATCCGAACGCGACCGATGTCGTGTGGTGTCAGGACGAACCCCAGAACCAGGGTGCCTGGTTCTTCGTGCAGCACTATATCCACGAGAACATGCTTGAAGGCCAGAAGCTCGGTTACGCCGGCCGTCCGGCCTCGGCCTCGCCGGCGGTGGGTTACGCCCACCTCCACCAGGAGCAGCAGAAAGCCTTGCTCGACCAGGCCTTCGCCAAGCTCAAGGGTTTCGTGCTCACCAAATAAGTCCTGGATGCGCTGGCGGGGAGCCCCAAGAGGGGCACCGCCGGCGCGGCGACACGCATAGCGAAAGAACAAACATGGCAATCATCGAAGTCAAGGTTCCCCAACTGTCCGAATCGGTGGCCGAGGCCACCCTGCTGTCCTGGAAGAAGCGCCTCGGCGAGGCCGTCAGCGCCGACGAGATCCTCATCGAGATCGAGACCGACAAGGTCGTGCTCGAAGTGCCGGCACCGTCGGCCGGCGTGATCGTGCAGCTCGTCAAGAACGATGGCGACACGGTGGGCAGCGACGAAGTCATCGCCAAGATCGACACCGAGGGCCAGGCCCAGGTCAGCCCCCTGGAGATCAAGGCGGCCCCGGCGCCCGCCCCGGCCCCTGCGGCTGCTCCGGCCGTGTCCACGGGCGGCGCCAAGTCCGACGTGGCCATGCCCGCTGCCGCCAAGCTGATGGCCGACAACAATCTGAGCGCTGCCCAGGTCGGCGGCACGGGCAAGGACGGCCGCATCACCAAGGGGGATGTGCTGGGTGCCATCGAGGCTGGTGTGAAGCCCGCCGCCGTGCAGGCGCCGGCTGCCCCGGCCGTGGCCAAACCCTTGCCCCAGGTGAGCGCGCCATCGGTCAACCTGGGTGATCGCCCCGAGCAGCGTGTGCCGATGAGCCGCCTGCGCGCCCGCGTGGCAGAGCGCCTGCTGCAGTCGCAGGCCACCAACGCCATCCTGACCACCTTCAACGAGGTGAACATGGCGCCCGTGATGGAGATGCGCAAGCGCTTCCAGGAGAAATTCGAGAAGGAGCACGGTGTCAAGATCGGCTTCATGAGCTTCTTCGTGAAGGCGGCTGTGCACGCCCTCAAGAAGTACCCGGTGCTCAACGCCTCGGTCGACGGCAACGACATCGTCTACCACGGCTACTTCGACATCGGCATCGCGGTGGGTTCGCCGCGTGGCCTGGTGGTGCCCATCCTGCGCAACGCCGACCAGATGACCTTTGCCGAGATCGAGAAGAAGATTGCCGAATTCGGCCAGAAGGCCAAGGACGGCAAGCTGGGCCTGGAGGAACTCTCCGGCGGCACCTTCTCCATCTCCAATGGCGGCGTGTTCGGCTCCATGCTGTCCACCCCCATCATCAACCCCCCGCAGTCGGCCATCCTGGGCGTGCATGCCACCAAGGATCGTCCGGTGGTCGAGAACGGCCAGATCGTGATCCGCCCGATCAACTACCTGGCCATGAGCTATGACCACCGCATCATCGACGGACGCGAGGCTGTGCTGGGCCTGGTGGCGATGAAGGAAGCGCTGGAAGACCCGGCCCGCCTGCTGTTCGACATCTGAGGACATGACGATGAGCCAACAATTCGACGTCATCGTCATCGGCGGGGGGCCTGGCGGCTACATCGCCGCCATTCGCGCGGCCCAGCTGGGCTTCAAGGTGGCCTGCATCGACGAGTGGAAGAACGACAAGGGCGGCCCGGCTCCGGGCGGCACCTGCACCAACGTCGGCTGCATCCCCTCCAAGGCCCTGCTTCAGTCCTCCGAGCACTACGAGCAAGCGGCGCACCACTTTGCCGACCACGGCATCGGGCTGAGCAACCTCAGCATCGATGTGGCGAAGATGCTGGGCCGCAAGGACACCGTCGTGAAGCAGAACAACGACGGCATCCTCTACCTGTTCAAGAAGAACAAGGTCAGCTTTTTCCACGGGCGTGGCTCCTTCGTGAAGGCGGTCGAGGGGGGCTACGAGATCAAGGTCTCGGGCGCCAAGGAAGAAGTGCTCACCGGCAAGCACATCATCGTGGCCACGGGCTCCAACGCGCGCGCACTGCCTGGCGTGGCCTTCGATGAGGAAACCATCCTCTCCAACGACGGCGCCCTGCGCATCCCGTCCGTGCCCAAGAAGCTGGGCGTGATCGGCTCGGGCGTGATCGGCCTGGAGATGGGCTCGGTGTGGCGCCGCCTGGGTGCCGAGGTCACGGTGCTGGAAGCCCTGCCCACTTTCCTGGGTGCCGTGGACGAGCAGATCGCCAAGGAAGCCAAGAAGGCCTTTGACAAGCAGGGCCTGAAGATCGAGCTGGGCGTGAAGATCGGCGAGGTCAAGACCGGCAAGAAGGGCGTCAGCATCGCCTACACCAACGCCAAGGGCGAAGCCCAGGCGCTGGAGGTGGACAAGCTCATCGTCTCGATTGGCCGGGTCCCGAACACCATCGGGCTGAACCCTGAAGCGGTGGGCCTGAAGCTGGACGAGCGTGGGGCCATCGTGGTGGACGACAACTGCAAGACCAACCTGCCCAACGTCTGGGCGGTGGGCGATGTGGTGCGTGGCCCGATGCTCGCCCACAAGGCCGAGGAAGAGGGCGTGGCCGTGGCCGAGCGCATCGCCGGCCAGCATGGGCACGTCAACTTCAACACCATCCCCTGGGTGATCTACACCAGCCCCGAGATTGCCTGGGTGGGCCAGACCGAGCAGCAGCTCAAGGCTGCGGGCCGGGCCTACAAGGCCGGCACCTTCCCCTTCATGGCCAACGGCCGGGCGCGGGCTCTGGGCGACACGACTGGCATGGTCAAGTTCCTGGCCGACGCCAAGACGGATGAGATCCTGGGCGTGCACATCGTCGGACCGTTTGCCTCGGAGCTGATCGCCGAGGCCGTGGTGGCCATGGAGTTCAAGGCCAGCGCCGAGGACATCGCCCGCATCTGCCACGCGCACCCCTCGCTGTCGGAAGCCACCAAGGAGGCGGCACTGGCGGTGGACAAGCGCACCCTGAACTTCTGAGATCGAAGCACAGGCATCGACCAGGGCGACTTCACCGTCGCCCTTTTTCTTGAACACGCAGGACCGGCATGACGAGCGTCACCCAGCTGTACGAAGACACGCTCAAGGAACGCGGCTACCGCAGCGACCCGGCTCAGCTGCGTGCCGTGGCCGCCCTGCAGCGCTGCCAGGACGAGTGGGCCGACTACAAGGCCCGGCGCTCCAATGCGCTCACCAAGCTGCTGCGCCGCCCGCCGATCCCACGCGGGGTGTACATGTATGGCGGAGTGGGGCGGGGCAAGAGCTTCCTGATGGACTGCTTCTTCCAGGCCGTGCCGCTCACGCGCAAGACCCGGCTGCACTTCCACGAATTCATGCGCGAGGTGCACCGGGAGCTGCAGGATCTCAAGGGGACGGTCAACCCGCTGGATGAGCTCGGCCGGCGCATCGCGCGCCGCTATCGGCTCATCTGCTTCGACGAGTTCCACGTGGCCGACGTGACCGACGCGATGATCCTGCATCGGCTGCTGGAAGCCCTGTTCAAGCACCGCGTCAGCATCGTCACCACGTCCAACTTCCACCCGGACGGGCTCTATCCCAACGGCCTGCACCGCGACCGCATCCTGCCAGCCATCGAACTGCTCAAGCAGCACCTGGAAGTCATCAACGTTGACAACGGCACCGACTACCGCCAGCGCACGCTCGAGCATGTGAAGCTCTACCACTGCCCGCTGGGGGAGGAGGCCGATGCGCAAATGACGCAGGCCTTCGAGGAGCTGGCCGAAGCCCGTGACGAAAGCCCCCTCCTGCACATCGAGCAGCGCGAGATCCGCGCACGACGGCGGGCCGGCGGTGTGGTGTGGTTCGATTTCCAGGCCCTGTGTGGCGGTCCTCGCTCACAGAACGATTACCTGGAGCTCGCCTCACAGTTCCACACCGTGCTGCTGTCCGATGTGCCGCACATGCCGGTGCGCATGGCCTCGGAAGCCCGGCGCTTCACGTGGCTGGTGGATGTGCTCTACGACCGCCGCGTCAAGCTCATCATGTCGGCCGAGGTCCCGCCCGAGCAGCTCTACACCGAAGGGCCGCTGGCGCACGAATTCCCGCGCACGGTCTCGCGCCTGAACGAGATGCAGTCGAAGGAATTCCTGTCGCTGGAGCGGCGCGAGGTGGACACGCGCCTGACCTGAGCGTTCGCGTTCAGCTCAGCAGATCGACGCGAACGAGGGCGAGCGAGAGGTTGTCGCCGCCGCCCCGCGCCCGCTGGCGGGCCTTGCTCACCAGCATCTCGCTGGCCTCGCGCGGCGGCAGGGTGTTGACGATGGCGCCCAGCTCGCGTGGCGTGAAGTAGTGCCACAGGCCGTCGCTGCAGGCCAGCAGCGAATCGCCCACTTCCAGACGATCGATGTGGTGCAGGGTCAGCGGCGGATCCTGGAAGGTGCCCAGGCAGCCCGTCAACAGGTTGGACTGCGGGTGGGTGTTGGCCTCTTCTTCGGAGATCTGGCCCTCATCGACCAGGCGCTGCACATAGGAATGGTCCTTGGTGCGGCTGACCATCTCGGGCCCGCGGAAGTGATAGACGCGCGAATCGCCGGCATGGATCACGTCGCACTCGCGATTGGGACTCACCAGGAAGGCTGCCACCGTGCTGTGAGGTTCCTCTTCCGCGGTGATCGCGGTGAGCTTGATCATCAGGTGGGATTCGAGCACCAGTTGCTTGAGCACCTCCCGGGCATCCTCGGAGGTGGGGGCGTAGCGGTCGAACAACTGCTTGGCCGTCAGGATGACCTGGTCGGAGGCCTTGCGGCCTCCGCTCTTGCCGCCCATGCCGTCGGCCACCACGGCCAGCACACAGCCCGGAATGCGCGAATGCACCAGGATGTCCACCTGGTCCTGCTGGTACATGCGGTCGCCCCGGTGGATGCCGGTGGCCGCGCTCAGGCGGTAACCCTTGGAAGAAGAGGTGCTCATGGCGATCGGGCGTGGATAGACCAAAACTATAATCCAGCCACTCCGCGTTGCGCCGAGAAATTTGAACGGTGGTCGGCCATGGATGAAAACCTGCACTCGCCTCAGCGTCGGCTGATCGAGTTGCGCATCGAACACGCCGACCTCGACAGCCTCATTGATGGCGCCGAATTCCAGACACCTCGGGACGAACTGGCCCTGCGGCGCCTCAAGAAGCGACGCCTGCTGCTGCGTGATCAGATCGCACGTCTCGAAGCCGAACTCGAACCCCGCGAGCCGGCCTGAGGTACAGGCTGCCACGAGCCACAGGGCCTGGCCATGATGCCTGAGACGCCCGGCCTTGGGGAGGAGCTCCTGCAGTCCACCCGTGAAGCCTTCGGTCCCGAGGGAGCCCTCGCGCGCAGCGATCCACGCTATCGCGAGCGCGTCATCCAGACCGAGCTGGCCGAAGCGGTCGCGCGGGCCGTGTCGCAGCGCGAGGTCCTGGTGGCCGAGGCCGGGACGGGGGTCGGCAAGACCTTTGCCTACCTGGTGCCGGCGCTGCTCGGCGGTGGCCGGGTGCTGGTGAGCACGGCGACGAAAAGCCTCCAGGATCAGCTCTTCCTGCGCGATCTGCCCCATGTGCGCGATGCCCTCGGCCTGCCGCTGCGCACGGCCCTGCTGAAGGGACGCGGCAGCTACCTGTGCCTGCACCGCATGGAGCAGGCGCGGCATTCGGCCCTGCTGCCTGATCGCTGGTCGGTGCGCGCCCTGGCCCGCATCGAGCAGTGGGCCCAGGGCACGCGCAGCGGCGACCTGGCCGAACTGCCCGGCCTGGACGAGCGTTCACCAGTCATTCCCCTGGTCACGTCCACGCGCGACAACTGCCTCGGCACCGATTGCCCCAGCTACCGCAGCTGCCATGTCATGAACGCACGGCGGGAGGCCCTGGCGGCCGATGTGGTGGTCGTGAACCACCACCTTTTCTTCGCGGACCTGGCCCTGCGCGAGACCGGCATGGCCGAACTGCTGCCCACCGTGGACGTGGTCGTGTTCGATGAGGCGCACCAGCTCGCCGAGGCGGGGGTGCAGTTTCTTGGTGCCACCCTGGGGACCGGGCAGATCCTCGACCTCGCCCGAGACCTCCTGGGGGCGGGGCTGCAGCATGCGCGGGGCCTGCGAGACTGGCAGGCCCTGGCGGCCGGGATCGAGCGTGCCGCGCGCGAGCTGCGCCTGGCTGCGGCCGGTCCGCTGCGTGACACCCGGGGCCTGATCAAGCTGCGCTGGCAGGAGCGGGCCACGCGCGAGGCCTTCTCGGCTGCTCTGCAGGCGCTGGCCGATGCCGGACAGGGCGCTCACGAGGCGGTCCTGGCGGTGGCCGGCAGCGCACCTGACTTTACCCGCCTGGCCGAGCGCACCGAGCAGCTGGTGCAGCGCGCCCAGGACTTTGCCGAACCTGCCTTGCCCGGGCGCGTGCGCTGGATCGACCTGGGCCCGCAGCAGGCTCGGCTGGTGGAGTCGCCGCTCGACATCCGCGACACCATGCGCGAGCAGATCGATGCCTCGGGCAAGGCCTGGATCTTCACGTCGGCCACGCTGGGCGACGATGACCGATTGAGCTGGTTCACCGAACCTTCCGGACTGGACGATGCGCTCACCCTGCGCGTGGGCAGCCCGTTCGACTATGCAGCGCACGCCTGCGTCTATGTGCCCCGGCAGTTTCCGAAGCCCAACGAGCCGGCGCACCCCGGGGCCGTTGCTGCGCTCGCCGGGCGCCTGGCCGGGACCCTGGGTGGGCGCAGCTTTGTGCTCACCACGACGCTCAAGGCCCTGGCCGCCATTGCCGACGGGCTGCGGGCCGCCTTTGACGAAGCCGGCCTGTCCATCAAGGTGCTCCAGCAGGGCGATGCGCCCAAGCGACAGCTGATGCAGGACTTCCTCGCCGAGCCCCGCTCGGTGCTGGTGGGGTCGCAAAGCTTCTGGGAGGGTATCGATGTGCCCGGCGAGGCGCTGCAGTGCGTGGTGATCGACAAGCTGCCTTTCCCGCCGCCGAACGATCCCTTGATCGAGGCGCGGGTGCGCCGCCTGGAAGCCGAGGGCCGCAACGCCTTCAACGACGTGTTCGTGGCCGAGGCGGCGGTGGCCCTGAAGCAGGGCGCGGGGCGCCTGATCCGCACCGAGAGTGACCGCGGCTTGCTGGTGGTGTGTGATCCCCGCATGGCGACCATGGGGTACGGTCGTCGTCTTCGTGCGGCGCTACCACCGATGCGCTGGCTCGACGCGGAGGAGGAGGCCCTGGATTGGCTGGCGGAGCTGGCGGGCTCGTCGCGCCCGGCCTGAGAGGGTCAGCGCAGGTTGGCGCCGCCCGCCTGGCTCAGGAAAGTGCTCCGAGGGAAGTTCATGCGCAGCACGCGCACGGCGGCATCACGCAGCTCGGTCAGGCCGAGCCGGTCATAGCTGAGTGCCATGAGGTGGAGGGCCTCTTCCACCGCCGGAGATTGCTGGTACTCCTGGACCGCGATCTGAGCGCGGTTGACCGCAGCAAGATAGGCCCCCCGGCGAAAGTAATAGCGGGCCACGTGCACCTCGTACTGCGCCAGGGAGTTCACGATGAAGTTCATCCGCGCCTGGGCATCCGGTGCGTAGACGGAGTCCGGATAAAGATCCACCAGTTGCCGGAAGGACTGGTAGGCCTCCTTCGAGGCCTGCTGGTCTCGCTCGGACAGGCTCTGACCGGAAAACCGCCCGAAGAGTCCGAGGTTGTCGTTGAAGTTGATCAGGCCCTTCAGGTAGAGCGCATAGTCCGATGCCGCACTGGTCGGGTAGAGCTTCATGTAGCGCTCGATCGTGGCCAGGGCCTGGGCTCGCTCACCGCTCCGGTAGTAAGTGTGGGCCAGCTCCAGCATGGCCTGCTGGGCCAGCAGCGTGCCGGCAGCGCGGCCTTCCAGGCGCTCGTAGAAGCGGATGGCTCGCTCGTAGTTGCCTGCGGCGGCATCGTCACGAGCCTCTGAGTACACTCGCTCGACACTCATGCCGGCCGTTTCGTCCTTGGGCGTGGAGCCGCAGGCAGCCAGCACGGCCACGAAGGCGGCCACGCCAAGGCGGCGGGCCATCGGTGCGAAGAGTGAAGACATCCCGTATCCAGACAGTTGTTGCATCCGATTCTATATGGCGCACCCGGCGCAAGACCCTGACACTGGCGATCCCCTGGAGTTGCCGGAGCCCGACGACGAAGTCTCGGACATCGAGGCGGAAGTCCGCGAGATGACCGTGGACGTGGCCGGCCATGGGCAGCGCCTCGACAAGCTCCTGGTGGCCCTGGCACCGGAGTTCTCGCGCAGCCACCTGCAGCATCTCGTCGAGCAGGGTGCCGTGCGTGTCGATGGGCAGTCGTCGATGGTGTCCTCCCGCAAGCTGCGCAGTGGCCAACGGGTTGTGGTGGAGTTGCGGCCCACACCGCAGAGCCAGGCCTTTCGGCCCGAAGCCCTGCCCGTCAACGTGGTTTTCGAGGACGAGCACCTGATGGTGGTCCACAAGCCCGCGGGCTGTGTGGTGCACCCGGCCGCCGGGCATTGGTCCGGTACCCTGCTGAACGCCTTGTTGGCGCATCATGGGCGCGCCGCCGAACTGCCGCGTGCGGGTATCGTCCACCGCCTCGACAAGGACACCAGCGGCCTGATGGTGGTGGGCAAGACGCTCGAAGCCGTCACCGCGCTGACCCGTGCCATCGCGGCACGCAGCGTGCACCGGGAGTACCTGGCGCTGGTGCACGGCGAAGTGCTTCAGCCGGCGCTGCTGGCGCAGATCGAAGCCCCGATCGCGCGCGATCCCCGGTCGCGGGTGCGCATGGCCGTGGTACCCGGTGGCAAGCCGGCTCGCACCGATGTGGAGGTGGTTGCCGCGCGAGATGGATTCACGGCGGTGCGCTGCATCCTGCACACCGGTCGCACCCATCAGATCCGGGTGCATCTGTCGTCCCGAGGGTTCCCGCTCGTGGCTGACAGCCTGTACGGCGGGCACGACGCCTTGGGCCTGCACCGCCAGGCTCTGCATGCCTGGCGGCTGCGGCTGGACCACCCGGATGACGGGCGCTCGTTGCTGTTCGAGGCACCCCCGCCGGCGGATTTCTCGCAGGCCTGGCAGACCGTGGTGTCCTGACCACGGTCGGCGTGCAGTGGGCGCTACAATGCGCTCCAGACACAAGCACCGCCGCCCGCAGCCCCCCTGGCAATCCCAGGGCGAGTGCCGGGCGAGGAGGGCGGCCACGCACCCGGCGTGGCGATCCCCGCGGCGATGACAAGGCCTGATCCCGTTTCCCGCGTCGCGGTTCGTCCGCCACGCCGGTCGAGGCTCATGCCGATCGCGCGGTCCCGGATGAGGACGACACACGGCCAATGAACACACAGGATGCAAAGCGCGTCCTCGAGACCGCGCTGATCTGCGCACACCAGCCCTTGCCGCTGCGCGACATGCGTGCGCTCTTCAATGAGGAGCTGGGGGCGGACACCCTGCGCGGCCTTCTCGATGAGCTGGCGCGCGACTGGGAGGGCCGCGGCGTTGAGCTCGTGGCGGTGTCCACCGGCTGGCGTTTCCAGAGCCGCCCCGAGATGCGCGACTATCTCGACCGGCTCAACCCCGAGAAGCCCCCGAAATACTCGCGGGCCACGATGGAAACCCTGGCCATCATCGCCTACCGCCAGCCGGTCACACGCGGTGACATCGAGGACATCCGCGGCGTGACCGTCAGCAGCCAGATCATCAAGCAGCTCGAAGATCGGGGCTGGATCGACGCCATCGGCTACCGCGAGGCGCCCGGGCGCCCGGCGCTGTACGCGACCACGAAGCAGTTCCTCGACGACATGGGGCTGGCCTCGCTGGATCAGCTGCCCGCCCTCGAGGGCGGGGCGGCGGTCGAGGCCGTGCAGGCCCTGGCGATGCCGCAGCAATCGTCGCTGCTCGACGAGGTGGCCGATCACCTCGAACCCGACGAGCTCGACGAGGCTGAGACCGCTTCGGCGGCTGACGCGGCCGAAGTCGCAGACGCACAGGCAGATGCAGCTGAAACTCCCGAGCCCGCCGACGATCTCTTGCCTGCCGAGCCGGCGCAGCCGGCCGAAGACCTGGTGAACTCCTCCAACGACGCTGAGACCCCCCCTCGCCATGAATCCTGACGTCAACGATACCCCGTCCACCGAACCCGAGACGGGCGCTCCGCAGGCCGAACCGTCGAGCGACGTGCCGGCGAAACCCAAGCGGCGCAGCCCACGCAAGCCTAAGGCGGACGCGATCGATGCGGCGCCTCCGGTGGCCGAGGGAGCTGTCGTGGATGAAGTTTCGGAGCCTGTGCCTGCGGCCCGCAAGACACCCCGCAAGCGCAAGCCGCCAGCATCGGACGCTGCCGAGGTGGCACCGCCTGCCGAGGGGGCGACCTCAGCTGCTGCGTCACCGGATGCCCCTCAGGAGGCGTTACACCCCACGGCCCTGTCTGATGGGGCCGCACTTGGCGACGGTGGTGCCGAGCCTTCAAGCGAAGACTCGGCAGGCGGCGGACGCCGCCGGCGCAACCGTCGCGGGCGACGCGGTGAACGGGGTGACCGTGGTGAACAGGCTGAGGGCGCCGCCGGCCCCCGCCACGCCGAGCGCAAGGAGGGCGGCGCGCCGAAGAAGGTAGGCGAGGCCTCGCGATCGGCGCATCCGGCGGCGCAACGCGAGGTGGCCGAACGTTTCAGCGCGGTGGTTGAGGGGCAGTTTGACGCAGAGGTTGAACCCATCGACGAGGATGACGTCGAAGCGGCTACCAAACGGGTTCTGGCGCCCGAACCCGATGCACCGAAGCTGCACAAGGTGCTGGCCCAGGCGGGCATCGGTTCGCGCCGTGACATGGAGCAGCTCATCCTGGAAGGCCGCATCTCGGTGAACGGCGAGCCGGCCCACATCGGTCAGCGCATCTCCTTCGGCGACCAGGTGCGCGTCAATGGCAAGCCCATCCGCGTGCAGATCGCGCAGCCGGCCCCGCGGGTGCTGGCCTATCACAAGCCGGCCGGCGAGGTGGTCTCGCACGACGACCCGCAGAACCGGCCGACGGTGTTCCGCCGCCTGCCCAAGCTCCAGCAGGGCAAGTGGCAGTCGGTGGGGCGGCTGGACCTCAATACTGAAGGCCTGCTGCTGTTCACCAACTCCGGCGAACTGGCCAACCAGCTCATGCATCCGCGCTTCGGTGTTGAGCGCGAGTACGCGGTGCGGGTGCTGGGTACCCTGGAACCCGACGCGCGGAAGAAGCTGCTCGAGGGTGTGAAGATCGACGGCCAGCCTGCCAGTTTCAAGTCCATCGAGGATGGCGGGGGCGAAGGTGTCAATCGCTGGTACCGCGTGGTGATCACCGAGGGACGCAACCGCGAGGTGCGCAAACTGTTCGACGCCGTGGGCCTCACGGTCAGCCGCCTGATCCGCATTCGCTACGGCAGCCTGGTGCTGCCCCGCGGCCTCAAGCGCGGGGTGTGGGTGGAATTGGGCGACCAGGACGTGCGCACCATCCGCCGCCTCACCGGCACTGATCAGCCCCGCGGTGGTCCTCAGGGCGGCGGCAAGGGCAAGCCGGGCAAGCGTCAGGGGGGTGTTGGTGGTCACAGTCAGCAGGGGCAGGGACGGGGCGGGCCCGCAGGCCGTGGGCACCAGGGGCCCCGGCCCAGCGGTCCGGACCCGCTGGAGCAAACCTACGACAAGCGCTTTGCCCAATCGACCAAGGCGAAGCAGGGCGCGCCCCGCCAGCCCGATCCGATGCAGACCAGCGTGGGCTACATCGGCGCCGATGCCTTCTTCCGCCGCGGCAAGGGCGGTGGACGCGGGCCTGGCGGAGGTGGAGGAGGGGGCGGGGGTGGCGGCAAGCGGGGAGGCCGCGGCCGCTGAGCTCCAACTCCGTACAGTTTCCGGGGTCGGGGCACCACAGGCCCGGCCTCTTTCATCAACTCAAGGGCTACAATCCAATGTTTTGCCAAGTCCTTGATTCAGGAGAATATTCATGGCGATCGAACGCACTCTGTCGATCATCAAACCCGATGCTGTGGCCAAGAATGTGATCGGCCAGATCTACAGCCGCTTTGAAGGCGCGGGCCTCAAGATCATCGCGGCCAAGATGGTGCATCTCTCGCGTGGCGAGGCCGAGGCCTTCTATGCCGTGCACAAGGCACGCCCTTTCTTCAAGGACCTGGTCGAGTTCATGATCTCCGGTCCCGTGATGATCCAGGTGCTCGAAGGGGAAGGCGCCATCGCCAAGAACCGCGAGCTGATGGGCGCCACCGACCCGAAGAAGGCCGACAAGGGCACCATCCGTGCCGACTTCGCCGACAGCATCGATGCCAACGCGGTGCACGGCTCCGACGCGCCGGAAACCGCTGCCGTGGAAGTGGCCTTCTTCTTCCCCGGCATGAACGTCTACAGCCGCTGATTGCGGCTGCAGCGTTCGCATCCTCTTCCGAGGCATGCCCATGGCAGTCAACCTCCTCGACTTCGATCTGGACGGGTTGGCCGCCTACTGCGAAGGGCTGGGCGAGAAGCGCTTCCGCGCCGTCCAGCTCTTCCGCTGGATCCATCAGAAGGGCGCGGCCGACTTTGCCCAGATGAGCGATCTGGCCAAGTCCTTGCGTGACAAGCTCGCGACTGCGGCCGAGGTGCGCCCGCTGGCAGTCCTCACGGAGCAGGCCTCTACCGACGGCACGATCAAGTGGCTGTTCGACGTGGGCAGCGGCGACGCCGTCGAAGCGGTCTTCATTCCTGAAGATGATCGCGGCACGCTGTGCGTGTCGTCTCAGGCCGGCTGCGCCGTCGGCTGCCGGTTCTGCTCCACAGGGCACCAGGGCTTCAGCCGCAATCTCACCACGGGCGAGATCCTGGCTCAACTCTGGTTCGCCGAACACCACCTGCGCCAACGCCTGGCACTCAGCCCGGGCGAGCGCGCCATCACGAATGTCGTGATGATGGGCATGGGGGAGCCGCTGCAGAACTACAACGCGCTGGTGCCAGCGTTGAGGGTCATGCTCGATGACCACGGCTACGGCCTGTCGCGGCGGCGCGTGACCGTGTCCACGTCTGGTGTGGTGCCCATGATGGATCGCCTGCGCCAGGACTGTCCGGTGGCTCTGGCGGTGTCGCTGCATGCCCCCAACGATGCCCTGCGCGACGAGCTGGTCCCTCTCAATCGCAAGTACCCGCTGCAGGAATTGCTGGATGCCTGCAACCGCTACTTGGAGTCCGCTCCACGCGACTTCATCACCTTCGAATACTGCATGCTCGACGGGGTGAATGACACCGACGAGCACGCTCGTCAGCTCATCGCCCTGGTGCGGGGGCATGTTCGCTGCAAGTTCAACCTGATTCCCTTCAATCCCTTTCCGGCATCCGGCCTGAAACGCTCTCCCCGCGAACGTGTGCAGGCCTTTGCCCAGATCCTGGCCGATGCCGGCCTGGTCACCACTGTGCGCAAGACGCGGGGTGACGATATCGACGCGGCCTGTGGACAGTTGGCGGGCGAGGTGCAGGACCGCACCGACGTCCAGCGCCGACTGACACGGCAGCCCATTCGCATCCATGCCCGCCCCGCTCCGGGGGCGGCATCGGCCAAGGAGACAAGTTCATGAGCGTGCGCAAGCGCCCGATCGGTTGGTGGTGGGTGGCCCTGCTGGGCCTGTCCGTGCTCTTCGCAGGTTGCGCCTCGACGGCGCCGTCCGCAGGCGGCTCCACCAGCCAGGCAGGGCGTGCCGACGAGTCTGAAGTGCAGCGGCGTGCGCGCATTCGCTTCGACCTGGCCGTCGCCTACTTCGGACAGGGGCAGAACGCCACCGCGCTTGCCGAGGTGCGACAGGCCCTGGCCTTGCAACCGAACCTTCCGGGTGCACATAATCTCTTGGGATTGATCCATGCTGCGCTGGGTCAGGACGCGCAGGCCGAGGAGAGTTTCCGCATCGCGCTGCAACAAGATGCCGCCGACGCCAACGCGATCCACAACTACGGCTGGTTCCTTTGCCAGCGCCGCCGCTACGCCGAGGCCTTTACCCAGTTCAACCGGGCCATGGAGGTGCCGGGCTACCGCGAAGTGCCGCGAACCCTGGTCACGAAGGGGGTATGCCAGGGCAATGCCGGGCTGCTCGGCGAGGCGGAAAAGACGCTGTCGCGGGCCTATCAGATGGATCCGGGGAACCCGGTGGCGGCCATGAATCTCGCGCTCGTGCTGTACCGTCAGGGCGAGCACGAGCGCGCGCGTTTCTACGTGCGGCGAGTGAATGCCACCCCGGAACTGGTGAACGCGGAAACGCTCTGGCTGGCAGCCCGCATCGAGCACCGCCTGGGCAATCGAGGCGGCGTCAGCGAGTTGGGGCGCGAGTTGCTCCAGCGCTTCCCCCAGTCGCGCGAGGCCGCAAATTTCGAGCGAGGGCGCTTCGATGACTGAGGAGCTCCAGACGCCTGCTCCCGGTACGCCGAGCCCCGGGCAGATGATCCGGGCTGCTCGTACGGCCCAGGGAGTCCACATCGCGGCGTTGGCGGCATCGATCAAGGTGTCCGTGCGCAAACTGGAGGCCCTGGAGGCGGATCGCTTCGACGAATTGCCGGACGCCACCTTCGCGCGGGCGCTCGCACAGACCGTTTGCCGCTCGCTCAAGATCGACCCGGCGCCCGTACTGGCCTTGTTGCCGGCACCAGGTTCGGTGTCCCAGCTCGAACAGGTGTCGCGAGGGCTGAATCAGCCCTTCCGTGACCCGTCGGATGGGCGAGACACGCTGGCCAGCCTCGGGTGGCTGCGCCGACCGGCGCTGTGGGGACCGCTGCTCCTGGTGGTGGGTGCGCTCGTGCTGTGGTGGGTGCCCGGCTCCACCTGGCTGTCCCTGATGGGGCGGAGTCCCGAGGCCTCCGCGCCAGGCGTGGCGGTCGAGGTGGTGCCGATCGACCCGTCGACTGCGGCTGCAGCACCGGCCCTGCCCGCCAGCGAGGCTGCCGTCGCGGACGGCCCCGCCGTGGCCGACGCGCAGCCGGGGGTGGGAACGTCTCCCGGACCTGTGATCGACCCGTCGCCGGTGCTCGTCCGGACCACCGCCGAGAGCTGGGTCGAGGTCCAGGACGCCAATGGCCGCACCCTGGTGTCGCGATTGCTGACCCCTGGCGAAGAGCTCGCGCTGGATGGTGCTTTTCCCATGCGGGTGCGCATCGGAAATGCCGAGGCCACCGAACTCCGCGTGAGAGGCGAGGTCTTCGACACCAGGCCCTTCCGCCGCGAGAACGTGGCTCGTTTCGACATCCGGTGAAGCTCATGAATTCGTCACCTGACATTCTGGGGGATCCCGCCCCGATCGAGGCCGCCCGGCCCGCCCTGCGTCGCTCGCGCCAGGCCCGGGTGGTCTGGGGCTCGCGCGTGGTCACCGTCGGGGGAGACGCACCTGTGCGCGTCCAGTCCATGACGAATACCGACACCGTGGATGTCATCGAGACGGCCATCCAGGTGAAGGAGCTGGCGCTGGCGGGCTCCGAGGTGGTGCGCATCACCGTGAACACGCCCGAGGCGGCGCAGGCGGTACCAGCCATTCGGGAGCATCTCGATCGCATGGGGATCGACGTGCCGCTGGTGGGGGACTTCCACTACAACGGCCACAAGCTCCTGACCGAGTTCCCGGGCTGCGCCGAAACCCTGTCGAAGTACCGCATCAACCCGGGCAACGTGGGCAAGGGCGACAAGCGCGACCGGCAGTTCGCCCAGATGATCGAAGTCGCGCTCAAGCACGACCGACCGGTGCGTATCGGCGTGAACTGGGGCAGCCTCGACCAGGAACTCCTCGCCGAACTGATGGACGAGAACGCCCGGCGCGCGCGGCCCTGGGACGCCAAACAGGTCATGTACCAGGCGCTCGTCACCTCGGCCATCGAGTCGGCGCGGCGGGCCGAGGCGTTGGGCATGGCCCCGGAACAGATCATCCTGTCCTGCAAGGTCAGCGGCGTGCAGGACCTCATCAGCGTCTACCGGGCGCTCGCCGCGCGATGCGATTATCCGCTGCACCTGGGCCTGACCGAGGCGGGCATGGGCACCAAGGGCACCGTCGCCTCGGCAGCGGCCCTGTCGGTGCTGCTCCAGGAGGGTATCGGTGACACCATCCGCGTGTCGCTCACACCCCAGCCGGGCGAGTCGCGCACCCAGGAGGTGGTGGTGGCCATGGAGATCCTGCAGGCCCTGGGGCTGCGCGTCTTCGTGCCGAGCGTCACGGCCTGTCCCGGGTGCGGACGCACCACCAGCACGGTGTTCCAGGAGCTCGCCAAGCAGATCGACGACTTCCTGCGCTCGCAGATGCCGGTGTGGAAGCACCGTTACCCCGGCGTCGAAGCGATGAAGGTGGCCGTGATGGGCTGCATCGTCAACGGTCCCGGCGAAAGCAAGCATGCCGACATCGGCATCAGCCTGCCCGGCACCGGCGAGGCGCCGGCAGCCCCGGTCTACATCGACGGCGAGAAGGCCCTGACCCTGCGAGGCGACAACATCGCCAGCGAGTTCCACCAGATCGTCGAGAACTACATTGAAAAGCGCTTCGGCCAGGCCCGCAACTCCGAGCCGGCCTGAAGGGCAATCCAAACATGGCTGAAAAGATCAGTGCCGTCAAAGGCATGAATGACATCCTGCCGGCCAGTGTGCCGCGCACGGACAAGCTGCCCGACTCGGCCCTGTGGTCCGGGTTCGAATCCATCGTGCGCGGGCTGCTGGCGCGCTATGGCTACCAGTACATCGTCACCCCCGTGGTCGAGCCGACGTCGCTGTTCGTGCGCGGGCTGGGTGAGGTGACCGACATCGTCGAGAAGGAGATGTACTCCTTCACCGATGCAATGAACGGCGACCGCCTGACGCTGCGTCCCGAGGCCACCGCAGGCATCGTGCGGGCGATGGTCGAGCACAACGCCCTCTACAACGGCCCGCTGCGGCTGTGGACGCTCGGCCCGATGTTCCGGCACGAGCGGCCGCAGAAGGGGCGCTACCGACAGTTCCACCAGCTCGACGTGGAAGCGCTGGGCTTCGCGGGGCCTGACGTGGATGCCGAGCTCATCCTGATGGTGCGCGCCCTGTGGCGGGAACTGGGACTGGAGGAGGGGCGCCATGTGCGATTGGAGCTCAACAGCCTCGGACAACCGGAAGAGCGACACGCGCATCGCGAGGCGCTGATCCGTTACTTCGAGGCGAACGCCGCGCAGCTCGACGCCGACGCCCAGCGACGTCTGCACACCAATCCGCTGCGCATCCTGGACACCAAGAACCCGGCCATGCAGTCGCTGGTCGAAGGTGCCCCGCAGCTCATGGACTTCCTGGGCGCCGAGTCGCGCGAGCACTTCGATGCCGTGCGGTCGGTGCTGGACGCAGCAGGCCTGGCCTACCGTGTCAATCCGCGCCTGGTGCGTGGCATGGACTATTACAACCTCACGGTCTTCGAATGGGTGACCGACCAGCTTGGCTCCCAGGGCACGGTGTGCGGTGGCGGACGCTATGACGGGCTCATCGCGCAGATCGGCGGCAAGCCGGCGCCGGCCGTCGGTTTTGGCCTCGGGGTCGAGAGGCTGCTGCTGCTCATCCAGGAACTGCGGTTGTCCGTGGCCGAGCCTCCGCCCGCGGCCTATGCCATCGTCCCGTCGGCAGCCGTGCTGCCCCAGGCGATGATGGCGCTGGAAGCGCTGCGTGGCGCCGGCGTGAGCGTCGTGCAGCATGCCGGCGGTGGCAGCATGAAGAGCCAGTTCAAGAAGGCTGACGCCTCTGGCGCACGCTTTGCCCTCGTGTTCGGCGAAGACGAAGTGGCCCAGGGCCAGGTCGCGATCAAGGCCTTGCGCGACGCCCAGCGCCCGCAGGTTCTGCGCCCCCTGCACGCCCCGGCCGACTGGGCCGCCGAACTCCTCGACGCATAATCCCCTGTTTGGCGGCCGCACGTGCCGCCGTTGGACGACACCTCCATGGCCACCCATCTCGATCTCGAAGAACAAGAGCAAGTCGAACGACTCAAGCATTTCTGGCGCCAGTACGGCAACCTCATCACCTGGACGCTCATCCTCGTGCTGGGCGCTTTTGCGGCCTGGAACGGCTGGAACTACTTGCAGCGTGATCAGGGGCTCAAGGCCAGCGCGCTCTACGATGAACTCGAGCGCGCTGCCCAGGCCGGGGATGCCGCGAAGGTGCGCCAGGCGTTCGACGACCTGCGCAGCCGCCACGCCCGTACCGCCTATGCCGGTCAAGGCGGGCTGGTTGCGGCGCACACCCTGGCGGGTGCTGACCAGCCCGAAGCCGCTCGTGAGGCTTTGCGCTGGGTGGCTGACAAGTCCGTCGATCCGGACTACCGCGTGCTGGCCCGCCTGCGGCTGGCGGGCCTGCTGCTCGACGAAAAGGCGTACGACGAAGCCTTGGCGCTCGTCAGCAGGGACATCCCTGCTGCCTATGAAGCTCTGGCTGCCGACCGCCGCGGAGACATCCATCTCGCGCAAGGCCGAACCGACCAGGCCCGTCAGGAATACCAGAAAGCGCATGCCGCGCTGGATGCCAGTCTGGACTATCGCCGTGTGGTGGAGGCGAAGTTGACGGCGCTGGGCGCTGCGCCTTCTGCTTCCGACGCGGCAGGGGCACGCTGATGCAGGCGGGCAAGCTCGGGGTCTTGCGCGGGCTCTGGACAACGGCGAGCGTGGTCGTCGCGGCTTGGGTGCTGGTGGCGTGTTCGAGCACCCCCAAGCCACCGGATCCGACCCCGCTGGTCCAGCCCGCGCCCACCGTGGTGCGAGCCCAGGTCGCCTGGACCCAATCGGTCGGCACCCTCAGCGCTCCGGTGCGACCGGCCTGGGCCGCTGGAATGCTCGCTGTGGCGGCAGACGATGGCACGGTCACCGTGGTGGAGGCCGAGTCCGGCCGCCTGGTGTGGCGAGCCTCCTTGGGAGAGACGCTGGGTGCCGGCGCCGCACACGATGGCCGGCATGTGGCCGTGGTGACCCGTGGTGCCGAGGTCGTGGTGCTGCGGGACGGGAAGGAGCAATGGAGACGGCGCCTGACGGCCCGCTCGCTGACTGCGCCACTTGTCGCGGGGGAGCGGGTTTTCGTCTACGCCCAGGACCGCTCGGTGCACGCCTTCGACGCCGAGACCGGCGCCCGCCTGTGGGTTCACCAGCGCCCTGGCGATCCCCTCACCCTGGCGCGGCAGGGGGTCTTGCTGCCCGTGGGCGACACGTTGGTCGTAGGTCACGGGCCGCGGCTGGTGGCTCTCGATCCCTTGCGTGGCACCCTTCGCTGGGAGGTGCCGGTGGCGAGCCCGCGTGGTACCAACGAAGTCGAACGGCTGGCCGACTTGGTGGGTCCTGCTGCCCGCGTGGCCGATACCGTCTGCGTGAGGGCTTTCCAGGCGGCGGTAGGGTGTGTGGACACGCGTCGCGCCCGGCTGCTGTGGAACAAGTCTTCCAATGGAGCGGCGGGCATGGCGGCCGACGACAATCAGGTCTACGGGGTGGACGGCACCGGCCGGATCACCGCCTACCGGCTGCGCGACGGAGACACGGCCTGGACGACGGACGGCCTGCGGTTTCGTGGCCTGACGGCGCCGTTGGCGGCGGGCGATAGCCTGGTCGTAGGCGATCAGGAAGGCTATGTGCACTTCCTGTCCCGCCGTGATGGTGCCCTGGTGGGTCGTGTCGCCACCGACGGCAGCGGGATCGCCGGGGCGCCGCTGCAGGCCGGCTCCCATCTGGTGGTGCTCACCCGGTCCGGCCGGCTTTACGCCTTCCGGCCCGAGTGAGGGCCGCTGCTGCGAGGACCTACCCATGAAACCCGTGATCGCCCTGGTCGGGCGGCCCAACGTGGGCAAATCCACGCTGTTCAACCGGATGACCAAGTCACGCGATGCTATCGTCGCCGACTTCGCCGGCCTCACGCGCGATCGCCACTATGGCGATGGCAAGCTCGGCGGACGCGATTACATCGTGATCGACACCGGCGGGTTCGAGCCCGACGCCTCCAGCGGCATCGTACGCGAAATGGCCAAGCAGACGCGCCAGGCCGTGGCTGAGGCCGATGCAGTCGTCTTCGTGGTCGATGTGCGTGCCGGATTGTCGGCGCAAGACCATGACATCGCCCGCTACCTGCGCACCAGTGGCAAGCCGGTGGTGCTTGCTGCCAACAAGGCGGAGGGAATGCAAGAGGGGCCGCAACTCGCCGAGTTCTTCGAGCTGGGGCTGGGCGCGCCCCTGCCGGTGTCTGCGGCCCACGGCCAAGGGGTGCGCAGCCTGGTGGAGGCTGCTCTCGAACTGCTGCCTCCGCTGCCCGAGGACGAAGACGACGCCGAGGCGGACGCGAGGATCATCCGTCTGGCCGTCGCGGGACGCCCGAACGTGGGCAAGTCCACCCTGATCAACACCTGGCTGGGCGAAGAGCGGCTGGTGGCCTTCGACCTGCCCGGGACCACGCGCGATGCCATCCGGGTGCCGCTGGAGCGCAACGGACAGGTGTTCGAGATCATCGACACGGCCGGATTGCGCCGCAAGGGCAAGGTGTTCGAAGCGATCGAAAAGTTCTCGGTCGTCAAGACACTCCAGGCGATCTCCGAGGCCCATGTGGTGGTCCTGCTGCTCGACGCCACCCAGGGCGTGAGCGACCAGGACGCCCACATCGCCGGCTACGTGCTCGACAGCGGGCGCGCGGTCGTGATGGCGGTGAACAAATGGGACGCCGTCGACGACTACCAGCGCCAGATGCTCGAGCGTTCGATCGCGCAGCGCCTTGCCTTCCTGCGCTTCGCGCCCATCGTCCACATCTCGGCACTGAAGCGCCAGGGCCTGGGGCCGCTGTGGAAGGCGATTGCGCAGGCGCACGAATCGGCCTTCAAGAAAATGACCACACCGGTGCTCACGCGTCTGGTCCACGAAGCCGTGCAGCACCAGGCGCCCAAGCGATCGGGCATGTTCCGCCCCAAACTGCGCTATGCGCACCAGGGCGGCATGAACCCGCCGGTCGTGGTGGTGCATGGCAACTCGCTGGAGCATGTCACCGACGCCTACAAGCGCTACCTGGAGGGCCGCATCCGCGAGCACTTCAAGCTGGTGGGCACGCCACTGAGAGTGGAAATGCGCTCATCCCGCAACCCCTTCTCAGACAAGGATTCCTGACTACTCCCCGGAATGCGCGCAGTGGTGTGTTAACGTGCGTGTTCCAAAATATCCAACACGGAGAATATCGTGAGCAACAAAGGGCAGCTCCTCCAAGACCCCTTTTTGAACCTGCTTCGCAAAGAGCACGTGCCGGTATCCATCTACCTGGTCAACGGCATCAAGCTGCAGGGCCATATTGAGTCGTTTGATCAATATGTCGTGCTATTGCGCAACACCGTCACGCAGATGGTCTACAAGCATGCCATCTCGACCGTTGTTCCCGGCCGAGCCGTGAACTTCCATGCCAACGAGCAGGCGGATTCCCACTGACCTGTCCCGACCCTCCGGCCTGGCCGGGGGGCCTGGGTTTTGCCTGAGGTGACATCGACCTTGAATGCCCCGGCCGCGCACACGCCCCAGCCGACCATCCTGGTGGGGGTGGACTTCGGGCCGGGTTCCTCTTTCGATCCCACCCTGGACGAACTCGCACTCCTGGCCGAATCGGCGGGCGACGCACCCGTGGCGCGCCTGACGGCTAGGCGCAAGGCACCGGACGCGGCGCTTTTTGTCGGTGAGGGCAAGGCCGAAGAGATCAAAGGGCTTGTCACCATGCACCAGGCGGCGTCGGTCCTGTTCGATCAGGCCTTGTCACCGGCTCAGCAACGCAACCTCGAGCGCTTCCTGGGCGTGCCGGTGGCCGACCGGACCACTCTCATTCTTGAAATCTTTGCCCAACGGGCTCGCAGTCATGAGGGCAAGCTGCAGGTCGAGCTGGCCCGCCTTCAGTACCTGTCCACACGCCTTGTGCGGCGCTGGAGCCACCTCGAACGCCAGCGTGGCGGCGTCGGCCATCGTGGCGGGCCAGGTGAGACCCAGATCGAGCTCGACCGTCGCATGATCGGCCAGCGCATCAAGTCGGTGAAGGCCCAGCTCGAGCGCGTCAAGCGCCAGCGCCAGACCCAGCGGCGATCGCGCGAGCGGAACGGCACTTTCAAGGTGTCTTTGGTGGGCTACACCAACGCCGGCAAGTCCACGCTGTTCAATGGCCTGGTCAAGGCCCGCACCTATGCGGCAGACCAGCTTTTTGCCACCCTGGACACCACCACCCGCCAGCTCTATCTGGCCGACGCCGATCGCACCGTGAGCCTGTCTGACACGGTCGGCTTCATCCGGGATCTGCCCCACGGGCTCGTCGAGGCCTTCCAGGCCACATTGCAGGAGGCCGCCGATGCCGACCTGCTGCTGCACGTTGTCGATGCGGCCAGCCCCGCCTGGCGTGAGCAGATCGATGAAGTCCTGCGGGTCCTGGCCGACATCGGCGCCGAGGAACTTCCTCAGATCCTCGTCTTCAACAAGCTGGACGCTCTCGAGGCGAGTCAGCGCCCCCGAGAGCGGGTCGACCGCTTCGAACTCACGCCCCATCGGTCTGCGTCACGCGTGTTTGTCAGCGCCGCGCAGGGCGAAGGCCTCGACGATCTGCGCCGGCTCGTGGCAGACGCCGCCCTGGGCCTGTCGGAGGAGGCCTGCACCCCGGCGCCCATCCACGGATCTGGCGTGGCAGAGGCCGAGGCCCCGTTTCCCATGAATACCACCGTCCTTGTCGCATGAGCATGAACATTCGCCTGTTTCCCAACCCCGGCGCGCGCCCGGGTGGATGGGTCCGAACCCTGGCCGATACCGGGCTGGCCTTGTTGCGGGCCCTGTGGGCCACCCTGGTCTGGCCGGTGCGTGGGCTGTTCAACCTGAACGATCCCCGTTGGGGGCGCAGCCTTGATCCGCAAGGCAATGAGCCCACACGCAACCAGGGGTCGGGTGGTGGTGGAGGCCGCAACGATGGCCCGCCTGATCTTGACGAACTCTGGCGAGACTTCAACCGCAAACTCAGCGGCCTGTTCGGCGGACGCCCTGGTGGACCGCAGCGTCCGAACGGATCCGGTAACAACGGCTCCGGAGGAGGGTTCCAGCCCCCCGACCTGAAAGGCGCTGGCATTGGTGCTGGCCTGATTGCGGGCGTGGCGGCGCTGATCTGGCTGGGCAGCGGCGTGTTCATCGTTCAGGAAGGCCAGCAGGCCGTGGTCATGACCTTCGGCCGCTACAGCCACACCACGGAAGCCGGCTTCAAGTGGCGCCTGCCCTATCCCTTCCAGTCTCACGAGACCGTACCGGTCACCCAGCTGCGATCGGTGGACGTGGGCAGCATGTCGGTGATCCAGGCCACCGGCCTGCGCGACTCGTCGATGCTGACGCAGGACGAGAACATCGTGGACATCCGCTTCACCGTGCAGTACCGTCTGAAAGACGTCAAGGACTATCTCTTCGAGAATCGGCGTCCGGACGATGCAGTGATCCTGGCGGCCGAATCGGCGGTGCGCGAGATCGTGGGCCGCAGCGCCATGGATGCCGTGTTGTACGAACAGCGCGACGCGATTGCCGCCGAACTGGTGAAGTCGGTGCAGGCGCAACTCGACCGCCTGCGTGCAGGCATCGTGATCTCCAATGTCAACATCCAGAGCGTGCAGGCCCCCGAGCAGGTGCAGGCGGCCTTCGACGATGCCCTCAAGGCCAGCGCCGACCGCGAGCGCTTGAAGAACGAAGGTCAGGCTTATGCCAACGACGTGATTCCGCGCGCCCAGGGTACGGCGGCGCGGCTTCGCGAGGAAGCCGAGGCCTACCGGGCCCGGGTGGTGGCGCAGGCTGAAGGTGATGCCGATCGCTTCCGCAGCGTGCTGACTGAGTACCAGAAGGCGCCGACGGTGACCCGTGATCGTCTGTACATCGAGACCATGCAGCAGATCTACAGCAACGTCAGCAAGGTGATGGTGGATACACGCAATAACAGCTTGCTGTACCTGCCGCTGGACAAGCTGATCCAGGGCGGGGCGGTGTCCGGACCGGCCCAGGCGGCCCCGTCGGCGGAGACGACGCAGCAGCCCCTGCCGATGTCCAGCGAAACCCGCCTGCGCGATCCCCAGCGCAGCCGCGAGCGGGATGCCCGCTGACCGCCGAGCCGAGACCAACGAGGACCCCATGAATCGCATTGGAATGATCGTCTCGACCCTGCTGCTGGCCATCGTCGTGGCCGGGTCGATGCTCTTTGTCGTCGACCAGCGCCAGTTCGCTGCGGTATACGCCCTCGGTGAAATCCGGGAAGTCATCAGCGAGCCGGGCTTGAAGTTCAAGCTCCCGCCGCCGTTCCAGAACGTCGTGTTCCTGGACAAGCGCATCCAGTCGCTGGACAGCCCTGAAACCCGGCCCATCTTCACCGCTGAGAAGCAGAGCCTCGTGATCGACTGGCTGGTGAAGTGGCGCATCACCGACCCACGCCAGTTCATCCGCAACAACAACGGTGCGGACGTGCGCAATGCCGAGGTGCGCCTGGCACCCATCGTGCAGGCGGCCTTCAACGAAGAAGTCACCCGCCGCACGGTGCGTGACGTGGTCTCGACGGAACGGGAGCGCGTGATGCAGGCCGTTCAGGCCCGCCTGACCGAGGATGCCAAGAGCTTTGGCATCGAGATCGTTGACGTGCGCATCAAGCGCGTGGACTTCTCCGCCAGCATCACCGATGCGGTCTATCGGCGCATGGAGTCCGAGCGTCGCCGTGTTGCCAACGAGCGTCGCTCGACCGGTGCGGCCGAGGGCGAGAGCATCCGCGCCGATGCCGATCGCCAGCGCGAGGTCATCGTGGCCGAGGCCTACCGCGAGGCCCAGAAAGTCAAGGGTCAGGGCGATGCCCAGGCCTCTGCGATCTACGCCGCCGCGTTTGGCCGCGATCCGCAGTTCGCCCAGTTCTACCGCAGCCTCGAGGCCTACCGCCAGAGTTTCCGCAGCAAGTCGGACGTCATGGTGATCGACCCCAACGGCGACTTCTTCCGCTCCATGCAGAACAGCGGGACCGGCACTTCTCCGGGCCGCCGCTGATCCGATGGGGGAGGTGATCCTCGCTGCGCTGGCTCTGGTGCTGGTCTTCGAGGGCCTCCTGCCTTTTCTCAGCCCCGGCGCGTGGCGCCGGGTGTTCGAGCAGGCCCTGCAGTTGCGCGACGGCCAGGTGCGCTTCCTCGGCTTGCTCAGCATGCTTGCAGGACTGTTGATGCTGCTGCTGGTTCTTTGAGGCTTCGCGAGCCCCACGCGGTGCTGGTGGGACGGGGCGTGCTGCGCCGGTACAATCGCGTTTTTAATCCCCTCCTGCTTTCCCATGTCTTCTGCTTGGCTGCTGCCCGAGCACATCGCCGATGTCTTGCCCTCCGAGGCCCGGCGCATCGAGGAGCTCCGCCGCGTCCTGCTCGATGCCGCCCGTTGCTGCGGCTACGAACTGGTCATGCCGCCGATGCTGGAGCATCTCGAATCGCTGCTCACCGGCGCCGGTGGCGAACTCGACCTGCGCACCTTCAAGCTGGTAGACCAGCTCAGCGGCCGCACCCTGGGTGTTCGTGCCGATGCCACGCCGCAGGTGGCGCGCATCGACGCGCACCTGCTCAATCGCGACGGCGTGACCCGCCTGTGCTACTGCGCGCCGGTGCTGCACACCCGGCCGGCGGGCCTGCGTGCGACCCGCGAACCGCTGCAATTCGGCGCCGAGATCTACGGCCACGCCGGCCTGGAGGCTGACCTGGAAGTCCAGGAGCTGGCCCTCGCAGCCTTGCAGCGTGTGGGTGTGCAGGGCCTGGCGCTCGACCTGGCGGACGCGCGCATCGTGCGGGCCCTGCTGGCCGGTGTGCCGGTCGATGCCGCCGCCCTGGACGAGGTCTATCGCTGCCTGGCGGCCAAGGACACAGCCACCCTGCAGCAGATCACGGCCGCCTTCCCGGCTGAGGCGCGCGAGGGCCTGCTGGTCCTCACTCAGCTCTACGGGGGGCTGGAGATCCTGGGCGAGGCGCGCCGGCGCCTGCCCGCACGCTCCGCCATTGCCGCCGCTCTCGATGACCTGGCGTGGCTGACCGATCACCTGGCCCGCGCCTTCCCTGACGTGGCGCTGGGCCTGGATCTGGCCGACCTGAGCGGCTACGCCTACTACAGCGGAGCGCGCTTTGCCATTTATGCAGCTGGCAGCCCCGACTCCTTGGTGCGTGGTGGCCGATATGACGAGGTGGGTGCGGTGTTCGGCCGCAACCGCCCGGCGGTGGGGTTCAGCACGGATCTCAAGGAGGTCGTCGCTCTGGCCCGCGTGGAGGGCACCCGGGCGGCGGTGCGCGCCCCCTGGGGCGAGCACCCAGCCCTGCGCGAGGCCGTGCGGCGCCTGCGCGAGCGGGGCGAGATCGTCGTGTGCGTGCTGCCGGGGCACGAGCACGAAGTGCAGGAATTCGATTGCGACCGCGAACTGGTGGCCGAAGGCGACCGCTGGGTCGTGCGGCCGCTCTGAAGGGCCTGCGCCCGCCATCCGACATTTTTTCGATTGGGACCGTTAGACATGAATCAGCACACCAGTGGCCGCAACGTCGTTGTGGTCGGCACGCAGTGGGGCGATGAGGGCAAGGGCAAGGTCGTTGACTGGCTGACCGACCATGCCAGCGCCGTCGTGCGCTTTCAGGGCGGACATAACGCCGGCCACACCCTGGTCATCAAGGGCAAGAAGACGGCCCTGCAGCTGATTCCGTCGGGCATCATGCGCGACGGCGTGGCCTGCTACATCGGCAACGGCGTCGTGGTCGACCCCACCCATCTGCTGTCGGAAATCGAACGGCTGGAAGCCGCGGGACTGGAGGTGCGCTCGCGCCTGTACATCAGCGAGTCCTGCCCGCTGATCCTGCCGTTTCACGTGGAGGTCGATCGAGCCCGCGAGGCGCTGCGTGAATCGAGCGGCGCCGGCAAGATCGGCACCACCGGCAAGGGCATCGGCCCGGCCTACGAGGACAAGGTGGCACGTCGTGCGCTGCGCGTGCAGGACCTCAAGCATCCTGATCGCTTTGCCGCCAAGCTGCGTGAACTGCTGGCCTTGCACAACTTCGTGCTGGAGGGCTACCTGAAGTCCGAGGCGCTGGCGTTCGAGCCCATCTTCGAGCATGCGATGAAGGTGGCCGAGCAACTCAAGCCCATGATGGCCGACGTGGGGGTGCGTGTCCACCAGACGAATGTGCAGGGCGGACACGTGCTTTTCGAAGGCGCCCAGGGCACGCTGCTCGACATCGACCACGGCACCTATCCCTACGTGACCTCGAGCAACTGCGTGGCCGGCAATGCCGCCGCGGGCTCCGGCGTGGGCCCGGACAAGCTGCACTACATCCTGGGCATCACCAAGGCCTACACCACCCGGGTGGGATCGGGTCCATTTCCCACCGAACTGCCGATCAACGAGCCGGGCACCGTGGGGCACCACCTGTCCACTATCGGGCAGGAACGCGGCACCGTGACAGGCCGTGCCCGCCGTTGTGGCTGGCTTGACGCTGCGGCCCTGAAGCGTTCGGTCCTGATCAACGGGCTCTCCGGGCTGTGCATCACCAAGCTCGATGTGCTCGACGGCCTGGATGAAATCAAGATCTGCGTCGGCTACCAACTGGGCGGCCAGCGCATCGACATCCTGCCGCTGGATGCCGATGACATCGTCAATTGCCAGCCCATCTACGAGACCTTGCCCGGCTGGAAGGGCACCACCGCCGGCATCACGCAGTGGGATCGCCTGCCTGCCAACGCCAGGGCCTACCTGGAGCGCATGCAGGCCTGTATCGGCGCGCCCATCGACATGGTGTCCACCGGGCCGGACCGTGACCACACCATCCTGCTGCGCCATCCGTACAAGGCCTGAGCCCCTGCGACCTCATCCACCCGCAAGATACATTTCCCGCATTCCAGCAATGAAGAGCAAGCGCAAGGAGTCTGCATGCTGACCGACGACGGCAAACACCTGTACGTGTCCTGGGACGAATACCACATGCTCATCGAGCGCCTGGCGCTGAAGGTGCATAACTCCGGCTGGCAGTTCGACCAGATCCTGTGCCTGGCCCGTGGTGGCATGCGCCCCGGAGATGTGCTGTCGCGCGTGTTCGACAAACCCCTGGCCATCATGTCCACCAGTTCGTACCGGGCCGAGGCCGGCACGATCCAGGGCCGGCTGGACATGGCCAAGTACATCACCATGCCCAAGGGGGAACTGGCGGGGCGGGTGCTGCTCGTCGACGACCTGGCCGACTCCGGTATCACCCTCAAGGCCGTGGTGGAGCGCCTGCGCGGCATGCCGGCCATTGCCGACCTGCGCTCGGCCGTGATCTGGGTGAAGGGTGTGTCCAGCTACGTGCCGGACTATCATGTGGAAATGCTGCCCACCAGCCCCTGGATCCATCAGCCATTCGAGGAATACGACAACTTGCGTCCCGAAGGGTTGGCGAAGAAGTACGCAGTTTGATCGCACTCGATACAACCTCCTCCACTTCCTGCCTCACGCCGGGCCGGTCACGGGAATGCCGTGGCTGGCCCTTCTTTTTGGGCGATGCATGGTTGCACGCCCCAACGAAAAAGCCCCGCATCAAAGATGCGAGGCTTTCGTATTTGGTGCCCAGGAGAGGACTCGAACCTCCACGGAGTTACCCGCTAGTACCTGAAACTAGTGCGTCTACCAATTCCGCCACCTGGGCTTTGGTTCTTTACTCACGCGACCCTGTTTTGCAAGGCTGCGTTTGTCAGAACAGACGGAGATTCTATCATCAATAATTCGAACACCGCAAGCCCCTCCACCACCGCCTCGCTGATGAGCGAAACGGAGGGCACTGTCATCGGACATCGCGACGGCCACGGCTTTGTACGTCGTGACGACGGCCTGGCCGACATCTATCTTTCCCCTCAGGAAATGCGCGCGGTGCTGCATCGCGACCGCATCCGCGTGCGTGTTGTGCGTCTTGATCGCAAGGGGCGCCCCGAGGGGCGGGTGCTCGAGATCATCGAGCGCAAGAAGTCGCCCATCATCGGCCGACTGCTGCACGAGGGTGGGGTGTGGCTGGTCGCGCCCGAGGACAAGCGCTACGGCCAGGACATCCTCATCCCGAAGAACGCCACGGCCAAGGCCCAGGCGGGGCAGGTGGTGGCGGTCGAACTGACCGAACCGCCTTCCATGTATTCCCAGCCGGTGGGTCGCGTGACGGAAGTGCTCGGCGAGATCGATGACCCCGGCATGGAGATCGAGATCGCGGTGCGCAAGTACGAGGTGCCGCATCAATTCTCGCCAGAGACGCTGGCCCAGGCGGCCAAGCTGCCGGACAAGATCCGGGCAGTCGATCGCAAACACCGCATCGACCTCACCGACGTGCCGCTGGTCACCATCGATGGCGAGGACGCGCGCGACTTCGACGACGCCGTGTACTGCGAACCCGCGCGTGTCGGGCGCGGCAAGGGGTGGCGTCTCGTGGTGGCCATCGCCGACGTCAGCCACTACGTGAAGCCGGGCGAGGCCCTGGACACCGATGCCTACGAGCGGGCCACCTCGGTCTACTTCCCGCGTCGCGTGATTCCCATGTTGCCGGAGAAGCTCTCCAACGGCCTGTGCTCGCTCAACCCCGAGGAAGACCGCCTGGCCATGGTGTGCGACATGCTCATCACGGCCAAGGGTGAGATTCACGCCTACCAGTTCTTTCCGGCGGTGATCTGCTCGCATGCGCGTTTCACCTACACCGAGGTGGCGGCCATCCTCGCGAACACGCGCGGCCCCGAGGCTGTGCGCCGCAAGACCCTGGTGCCTCATCTGCTGGACTTGCACGAGGTCTATCGCGCGCTGCTGCGCGAGCGCGGCGAGCGCGGGGCGGTGGACTTCGAGACGGTGGAAACCCAGATCGTCTGCGACGACAACGGCCGTATCGAGAAGATCGTGCCGCGGGTACGCACCGAGGCGCACCGCCTGATCGAGGAGGCCATGCTGGCGGCCAACGTCTGTTCGGCCGATTTCATCGCGCGGGCCAACCACGCGGCCCTGTTCCGGGTGCACGAAGGCCCCACGCCGGAGAAGCGCACCATCCTGCAGAACTACCTGCGGGCACTCGGTCTTGGCATGACCATTGGCGACGATCCCCACCCTCGCGAGTTCCAGGCCATTGCCCAGGCGACCAAGGAGCGGCCTGATGCGGCGCAGATCCACTCGATGCTGCTGCGCTCGATGCAGCAGGCGATCTACACGCCCGTGAACAGCGGGCACTTCGGTCTGGCCTACGAGGCCTACACCCATTTCACCAGCCCCATCCGGCGCTATCCCGACCTGCTCGTGCACCGCGTGATCAAGGCCCTGCTGCTGGGGCAGCGCTACAAGCTGGGCGGATTGCTGGAGGAGCCAGCACCGGCCAAGCGGGGGGGCTCACGCAAGATACCGGCTGTGGAGATGGCCCAGTGGGAGGCGGCGGGCATCCACTGCAGCACCTGCGAGCGCCGTGCGGACGAGGCATCGCGCGACGTCGAAGCCTGGCTGAAGTGCCGCTTCATGCGCGATCACCTGGGTGAGGAGTATGGCGGTACGGTCAGTGCCGTCACGAGCTTCGGCCTGTTCGTGCAGCTCGACGCCCTCTACGTGGAAGGGCTGGTGCACATCACCGAACTGGGCGGCGAGTATTACCGCTTCGATGAGGTCCGTCAGGAGTTGCGGGGCGAGCGCACCGGCGTGCGTTACACGGTGGGCGCCCGGGTGCGGGTGCAGGTGATCCGCGTCGATCTCGATGGTCGCAAGATCGACTTCCGCATGGTGCGTGAAGCCGGCGAGGAGCGGCCCGCAGCGCGGGCTGCCGCCAGCAAGCAATCCCGGCTCACCCAGGTGGAGGAGGCCGACCGGGAGGTCAAGGCACGCAGCCGCTCGGCCAAGGCCAGCAAGCCCGGGCCTTCGGCGAAGCGGGGTGCCAAAGGGGTCGCCAAGGGTGGCACCATCCAGGCCGCCAAGCCGCGCACACGCCGCAAGTAGCCGCTCGGAGCCTGGCGTCAGCCGGCGTCGCTGCGCATCGCGTCGACCAGTCGGCTCGCCGTGAGCGGCCCTTCGCTTCCCTGGGCGACCCACTGGTCGGCGGCCGAGCCATGGAGGTTCACCGCCTGACGCGCGGCCTGCCAGGGCGTGAGCCCCTGGGCCCACAGGCCAGCCAGCCAGCCGGCCAGCACGTCACCGGTGCCGGCCGTGGCGAGCGAGGCATTGCCGGTGTCGTTGATCCACGCGGCCTGGCCTGGCTGGGCCACCACCGAGCCAGACCCCTTCAGTACGACGGTGCCTGCAAAGCGTTCGGCCAGGGTGCGCGCCGCCCCCAGTCGGTCGGCCTGGACCGACTGGCTGCTGCAGCCCAGCAGCCGGGCCGCCTCCAGCGGGTGGGGGGTGAGGACGGTGGCCTGGCCCCGCAGCGCGCGATGCTGGAGCTGGGTCTGCAGGCCGGTGTCCGTGGCGATGGCATTCAGGGCGTCGGCATCCAGCACCAGACGGGGTGCACGTCCCAGCCATGCAGGCAGGACAACGGCGATCTCGCTCCCGCCGCCGCAGCCACACACCAGGGTGAGGGAACCGATCGGCAGTTGCCGGGCCGCGTGAGCCCGGCGCCCCATCAACTCCGGGTGGACCGGATCGAGCAAAGAAGCCTGCTCATCGAGGGGCTGCACATACACCCGTCCAGCGCCGGCGGCCAGCGCCGCACGCGCCGCAAGCCAGGCGGCACCCGTCATGCCGGCAGCGCCTCCCACCACCAGGACGTCGCCGAAGCTGCCCTTGTGCTGGGCGTGGCGGCGCGTCGCGGACGACCTCGGCGCGGGGGGCAACCCGAGCCAGGCGTCCGCAGCTACCGTGGGTGTGACGCCCAGGGCGTCGAACCACACCCGTCCTGCCAGGTCGCGGCCATGGCCCGTGAAGAGCCCGGGCTTGAGGGTGAGCAGACTCAGCGTGTGATCGGCTCGAACGGCGGCCCCCGGCGAGTCGCCCGGGCAGTGTCCTGTATCCCCGTCCAGCCCGGTGGGCAGGTCGACGGCCAGGACGGTGCCGTCATGCCGCCGCAGCACCTGCACCGCCTGTGCGAGCGGACCCTCGGGAGCCCGGCGACTGCCCAGCCCAAGCAGGGCGTCGATCGCAAGGCTGTCGGGCGGGAGGCGATCGGGCACCGTCCCCAGTTCGATCGGCACCCCGGCGGACTGCGCCTGGGCGAGTGCCCAGGCAGCATCCAGCGGCTGTCGTGCCGGATCGGCCAGGAGATGAACCTGCACGGTGCGACCCGCGGCTTGAAGGTGAATGGCGGCCAGAAGGCCATCTCCACCGTTGTTGCCCGGGCCCGCCAGGATGCAGGCAGCGCCCCGATGCGGCGCCACGGCCAGGCCCAGCCGGGCCACGGCTTGCCCGGCGCGCGCGATCAGTGTGTGGGCCGGGAGCTTGGCCTGGGCGGCGGACTCGGCCTGCCGGCTGCTGGCGGCCAGGAACAGAGGCCAAGGCCCGCGATGCGGCAGGACCGGGGTCGGCGATGGTGAGGGCTTCATGCCAGCGCCGCCTCGACGGCGGCCGCCAGGGCGAGCAACTCGTCATCCCGTTCGGCGCCGGCCCACAGCATCAGGCCTACTGGCCAGTCCCCCGGTCGATGGCAGGGCAGGGAAATGGCACAACCGTCGAGCATGTTGACCACCGAGGGGTTGCGCAGGAGCAGCGCATTGACCCGGAAGAAGCGGTCGTCATCCTGCGCGACCGAAGCGATCGGTGGCGCCACGCAGGGCACGGTGGGCGAGAGCAGGGCATCGAAGCCGCGGAGACGTGCGTCCATGCGCTGGATCCAGTCGCTGCGCGCTTGGCGCAGCGCCAGGTAGTCGGCCGCTGGCACGGCCTGGCCCTTGCGGATGCGCTGGGCCACGCGAGGGTCATAGGCCGACTCCCGGGCTTCGAGCAGGTCGCGGTGCCAGGCCCAGCTTTCCACCGCGGCGAAGCTGCAGCGTGTTTGCAGAGACACCAGTTCCGAAAGTTCGGGCAGGTCGATCTCCTCCACCTGCGCCCCGGCGCCACGCAGCCGCGAGACTGCTGTGTCAAAGCTGCGGGCCACCTCCGGTTCGAGTTCATCGAGCATCAGCGTGCGCGGCAAGGCCAGTCGCCACTGCGTCAGCGGGCGATCTCGAGGCGGCACGATCCGGTCGGCCAGCACCTCATGGAGGCGCACGGCGTCCCGCACCGACCGGGTGATCGCGCAGGCGGTGTCCAGCGTGGGGGACAGCGGGATGCAACCCTGGAGTGGCACGCGCCGGGCGGTGCATTTGAAGCCCACCAGTCCTTGCAGCGCGGCCGGGATGCGGATCGAGCCGCCGGTGTCCGAGCCCAGGGCGGCCCAGGCGGCGCCGGTGGCGACCGACACGGCGGCACCGGAACTGGAGCCCCCGGGGATGCGGGGCGTGTCGGGGTCGAGTGCAAGGGTGGCGGGGTTGGCCGGCATCGGGCCGTGCGGGTTCCAGCCCACGCCCGAGAACGCGAACTCGGTCATGTGGGTGTGGCCCACCAAGGCCGCCCCAGCGCGCCGCAGACGCGCCACGGCTGCAGCGTCCGAGGTGGCGGGTGCACGGTCGGCGAGGACGCGGGATCCAGCGGTCGTGACCTGAGCGGCCACGTCGAAGAGGTCCTTGATGCTGACGGCAAGACCGGCGAGCGGGGGCAGGGGAGCGCCTGCCCGGCGGGCCAGGTCGGCCGCTGCGGCGGCGGCTCGCGCCGGCTCATCGAAATGACGCACAAAGGCGGGCCGGGCGATGCCGTGGGCACGTTCCATGGCGGACTCGAGCAAGCCCGCGGCGCTCACTCGCCCAGTGACGATGGCAGCATGGGCGTCCAGGAGGTCAGAAGGCTCGGTCATGCTATACTCTTTGGGTTTACCCGCTGGTACACCGAACGCTTGATGGCGCATCGGTCCGGACGGGTGAGCAAATCGCGAATCCGGCCATCGGAACGGTCATCGAAAGATGCAAAAAAGGTGTCGCCAGCGCTCCCATGTGAAGGAGCCGGGCGATTGGCGCCGGATTCTAGACCCAACCTTTGGAGTGATCCCATGTCCGTCACCATGCGTGAAATGCTGGAAGCCGGTGTCCATTTCGGACACCAGACCCGCTTCTGGAACCCCAAGATGGCCCCCTATATCTTCGGCCATCGCAACAAGATCCACATCGTCAACCTCGAAAAGACGCTCCCGATGTTCGAGGAGGCGATGAAGTTCGTCCGCCAGCTCAGCAGCCGCCGCGGCACCATCCTGATGGTGGGCACCAAGCGGCAGGCCCGCGAGATCGTCGCCCAGGAAGCCCAGCGCGCCGGCGTGCCCTTCGTCGACCAGCGCTGGCTGGGCGGCATGCTGACCAACTTCAAGACCGTGAAGGCCTCGCTGAAGAAGCTCAAGGACATGCAGGCCCAGGTCGAGGCCGGTCTGGACCAGCTCAGCAAGAAGGAAGCCCTGCTGTTCCAGCGCGAGCTGGCCAAGCTGGAAAAGGACATCGGCGGCATCCAGGACATGAACGCCCTGCCGGATGCGCTGTTCGTGATCGACGTGGGCTACCACAAGATCGCCGTCGCCGAAGCCAAGAAGCTCGGCATCCCGGTGATCGGCGTGGTGGACACCAACCACTCGCCCTCCGAGATCGACTACGTGATCCCTGGCAACGATGACTCTGCCAAGGCGGTGGCGCTGTACGCCCGTGCCGTGGCCGACGCCGTGCTGGAAGGCCGTGCCAACGCCGTGAACGACGTGGTGCAGGCGGCCTCTTCCACTGGCGAAGACGAATTCGTGGAAGTCAACGAAGCGGCCTGAAGACCCGGCCACGAACTCCAACAGGGGCTGATTCAGCCCCTTTTTTTCAACACGAACCGCATTGAACCCGGCCGCTGCTCCCGAGGCGACGGCGGCCCGAGACACAGGAGAGCAAAGATGCCCGCGATTACTGCAAGCATGGTGGCTGAACTGCGCGCCAAAACCGACGCGCCCATGATGGAGTGCAAGAAGGCGCTGACCGAGGCCGACGGCGACCTGGCCCGCGCCGAGGAGATCCTGCGCGTCAAGCTCGGCAACAAGGCCGGCAAGGCCGCCTCCCGCGTGACGGCCGAGGGCGTGGTGGCGGCTTCCGTTGCCGGTGGCACCGGCGCTTTGGTGGAAGTCAACTGCGAGACTGATTTCGTCTCGAAGAACGACGCCTTCCTGGCCTTTGCCAAGTCGGTGGCCGAGTTGGTCGCCCAGAACAACCCTGCAGACATCGAGACGCTGAATGGCTACGCGCTGTCCATGGAAGGCTTCGGCCCGACGGTGGAAGAAGTGCGCAAGGGCCTGATCGGCAAGATTGGCGAAAACATGTCGATCCGCCGTTTCAAGCGCTACGCCGGCGGTGGCAAGCTGGCGCACTATCTGCACGGCACCCGCATTGGCGTGATCGTCGAGTTCGACGGCGATGACGTGGCGGCCAAGGACGTGGCGATGCACATCGCCGCGATGAAGCCGGCCGCCCTGTCCTCGGCGGATGTGTCTGCCGATCTTGTCGAGAAGGAGCGCAAGATCGCTGCCGAAAAGGCTGCCGAGAGCGGCAAGCCGGCCGACATCGTGGCCAAGATGGTCGAGGGCTCGGTGCAGAAGTTCCTCAAGGAGGTGTCTCTGGTCGATCAGGTGTTCGTCAAGGCCGCCGACGGCAAGCAGACCGTGGGCCAGTACCTCAAGGCTGCCAACACCACGATCAAGGCGTTCACCCTGTATGTGGTGGGCGAAGGCATCGAGAAGAAGCAGGATGACTTTGCCGCCGAAGTGGCCGCCCAGGTTGCAGCGGCCAAGGGCCAGTAAGCCTCTGTTCCGCCGAACCGATACACTTTTCACGCGAAGCCCACGCCACGACGGAGGATCCGCATGCCGACCTACAAACGCATCCTGCTCAAGCTCTCGGGTGAAGCCCTGATGGGCGATGATGCGTACGGCATCAACCGTGCCACGATCGTGCGCATGGTCCGCGAGATCCAGGAGGTCACGGCCCTGGGCTGCGAGGTGGCGGTGGTGATCGGCGGCGGCAACATCTTCCGCGGCGTGGCCGGCGGCTCGGTCGGCATGGACCGCGCCACCGCCGATTACATGGGCATGCTGGCCACCGTGATGAATGCGCTGGCGCTGGCCGATACCATGCGCCAGGAGGGCATGACCGCGCGCGTGATGTCGGCCATCGGCATCGAGCAGATCGTCGAGCCCTATGTCCGTCCCAAGGCGCTTCAGTACCTTGAGGAGGGCAAGCTGGTGATCTTCGCCGCGGGCACCGGCAATCCCTTCTTCACCACCGACACCGCGGCGGCATTGCGCGGAGCCGAGATCGGCGCTCAGATCATGCTGAAGGCGACGAAGGTGGATGGTGTGTATACCGCCGATCCGAAAAAGGATCCCGAGGCCACACGCTACGCCAGCATCAGCTTCGACGAAGCCATCGTGAAGAACCTGCAGGTGCTGGACGCCACGGCTTTTGCGCTGTGCCGTGACCAGAAACTGCCGATCAAGGTGTTCAGCATCTTCAAGCCCGGAGCGCTCAAGCGAGTCGTCCTGGGCGAGGATGAAGGCACCCTGGTCCACGTTTGAGGAGCACGTTACTCATGAGCATCGCAGACATCAAGAAAACGGCCGAGCAGAAGATGGCCAAGTCCATCGAGGCCTTCAAGCACGAGCTCGGCAAGATCCGCACGGGCCGTGCCCACCCCGGCCTTCTAGACCAGGTGCACGTCGATTACTACGGTTCCATGGTGCCCATCAGCCAGGTGGCGAACGTGACGCTGCTGGATGCTCGCACCATCAGCGTGCAGCCCTGGGAGAAGGGCATGGGGGCCAAGATCGAGAAGGCCATCCGCGAATCGGACCTCGGCCTGAACCCTGCCGCCCAGGGCGACCTGTTGCGTGTGCCCATGCCCGCACTCACGGAAGAGCGCCGCAAGGAGCTGACCAAGGTGGTGCGTCATGCCGGGGAAGATGCCAAGGTGGCCGTGCGCAACCTGCGTCGCGACGCCAACGAGCATGCGAAGAAGCTGCTCAAGGACAAGCAGATCACCGAGGACGACGAGCGTCGGTCCCAGGACGAGATTCAGAAGCTCACCGATCGAACGATCGCCGAGATCGACAAGTTGATCGCGGCGAAGGAAGCTGAGATCCTGGCGGTCTGAGCGCTTCTTTGCCAGCCCGTCCGAACCTCACCGTGCAGGGCCTGTTGCCATGATGCCGCGCCATGTCGCCATCGTCATGGATGGCAATGGCCGTTGGGCCAGTCGCCGGCTCATGCCCCGCAGCGTGGGGCACAAGGCCGGGGTCGATGCCCTGGTGCGCACCGTGCAGGCCTGCCTGCAGCGCAGCATTCCCTACCTGACGGTTTTTGCCTTTTCGTCTGAAAACTGGAAACGTCCGCAGGACGAGGTCAGCGGCTTGATGTCGCTGGTGCTCACGGCCATGTCCAGCCATCTGGCGGAGCTCGCGCGCCAGGGCGTGCGCATCCGGATGGTGGGTGACCGCAGTGCGGTGTCCGACAAGGTGCGCCAGGCGTGGCTGGAGGCGGAGGATGCCACGCGCCACAACGAACGGATGACGCTGTCGGTGGCGTTCAACTATGGCGGACGGTGGGACATGGTCCAGGCCTGCCGGCGTGCCATGGCCTCGGGGATGCGGCCGGACGACGTGGACGAGGCCAGCCTCGCCCGGCACCTTGCCCTGGCCCATGCTCCCGATCCGGATCTCTTCATCCGTACCGGTGGTGAACTGCGCATCAGCAACTTCCTGCTGTGGCAGGCTGCCTATGCCGAGCTCTATTTCACGGAATGCCTTTGGCCGGACTTCGGTGAGGCCGAGTTGGACCATGCCCTTCGCGCCTACGCGGGCCGCGAGCGCCGGTTCGGCCAGGTGAACGCCGAAATGCGGGAGGCCTGAACATGCTCCGAGAGCGGGTGATCACCGCCGTCGTCCTGCTGCTGCTGGCCCTGCCGGCGCTGCTGTCTCCGCAACGGGAATGGTTCGCGCTGTTCAGCGGCGCGCTGGTGGCGGCGGCCGCCTGGGAGTGGTCACGGCTGAACGTCGCGGCGTCTGCGGTGGCCTATGGGAGTGCGGTGCTGGTGTCCGTGGGCTGCGCGCTGCTCTGGTGGGCCAGCTGGCCGCCTCAGGCGCTGGCTCCTGTCTGGTGGGGCGCTGTGCTGGTGTGGGTGCTGGGTGGCGCCTGGGCCTTGCGGTCAGGCGTCGCTGGCTGGGGGCGGGCCCACAGGGGGCTGCGGTGGGGGCTTGGCATGGTCTTGCTGGGCACGGCGTGGCTGGCTCTCAACCAGGCCAAGGCCATTGGTGTGAACCACCTTCTGTCGATCTTCTGCCTGGTGTGGGTGGCGGACATTGCAGCCTATTTCGGAGGCCGCGCCTTCGGGCGGCGCAAACTGGCCCCGGCGATCAGTCCCGGCAAGAGCTGGGAGGGCGTGTGGAGTGGTCTGGCGGGTGTGTTGGTTCTGGCCTTCGCCTGGATCGCGTTCGATGCGCAAGGGCTGGCGGACAGCCCGAGCCTGTACTCGGGGCTTCTGGCACGGTTGGGCTGGGGAGGGCTGGTACTCGTCTGTGTCTTCCTGGCCGCCATGAGCGTGGTCGGCGACCTGTTCGAGTCGCTGGTGAAGCGCTCGGCCGGAGCCAAGGACAGCAGTCGCCTGCTGCCGGGTCACGGTGGCGTGCTCGACCGTGTCGATGCCCTGCTGCCGGTGTTCCCGATCGCGATGGCGCTGGGGAGCCTCTGAGATGGTCCAGCGAGTCTGCATCCTCGGCTCCACCGGTTCGGTGGGCATGAGCACGCTCGAGGTGATCGGTCTGCATCCCGAGCGCTTCCAGGTGTGGGCTCTCACCGCCCACCGGCGCGTCGAGGAGATGCTGACGCAGTGCCTGCGCTGGCGACCCCGCTACGCCGTGATGACCGATGCCGCAGCCGGGGCGCGGCTGCGTCAGTTGCTGCGCGAAGCTGGAGCACGCACCGAGGTACTGGATGGTCCGGGCGCGCTCGAGTTGGTGGCGGCCCATCCCGAGGTGGACGCGGTGATGGCCGCCATTGTCGGGGCGGCAGGCCTGCCGCCTTGCCTGGCGGCGGCGCGGGCGGGCAAGAAGCTGCTCTTGGCGAACAAGGAAGCCCTGGTGGTTGGCGGGGCCCTCTTCATGGATGCTGTCAAGGCCGGCGCAGCCCGGCTGTTGCCTATCGACAGCGAGCACTCGGCGATCTTCCAGTGCCTGCCTGAGGATGCATCCACCTGGCCCGAACGGATCGACCGCATCGTGCTGACCGCCTCCGGTGGTCCGTTCCGCGACCGCGATCCCGACACCCTGCGTGAGGTGACGCCCGAACAGGCCTGCGCCCACCCGAACTGGGTGATGGGGCGCAAGATCTCGGTGGATTCGGCCACGATGATGAACAAGGCGCTCGAAGTGATCGAGGCGCGCTGGCTGTTCGACCTGAGCCCCGAGCGCATCGAGGTGCTCATCCATCCCCAGAGCATCATCCACTCGATGGTGGTCTGCCGCGACCACTCCGTGCTGGCACAGCTGGGCACGCCGGACATGAAGGTGCCCATCGCCTACGGCTTGTCCTACCCCGAGCGCATCGAGTCCGGCGCCAGTCGACTGGACCTCGCTCGCACCGCGGCGCTGAGCTTCCACGAGCCCGACCCCAAGCGCTTCCCAGGGCTGGGACTGGCCTGGGAGGCGCTGGCGGCGCGCCACGGCACCACGGCCGTGCTGAATGCTGCCAACGAAGTGGCGGTGGCAGCCTTCCTCGAGGGAACCATCCGCTTTGATCAGATTCACATGGTGAACCTGCGCACCCTCGAGGCCGTGCTGCCCGAGCCAGGCGTCCGGGATTCCCTGGAGGCGCTGCTGGCACTGGATGCCCGGGCCCGGCGGCAGGCGGAACACACCGTCGTGGAGCTGTCGGCATGATCACCACCGTTCTCGCCTTTCTGGTGACCTTGGGCGTCCTCATCGTGGTGCATGAGTGGGGCCACTATCGTGTGGCGCGGGCCTTCGGTGTGAAGGTGCTGCGGTTTTCCGTGGGGTTCGGCCGTGTCCTGTGGCGCCGTCAACGCCACCCGGACGCCACCGAGTTCGTCGTGTGCGCCTTGCCGTTTGGTGGCTACGTGCGCATGCTTGACGAACGAGAGGGCACCGTTGCGGCCGACCAGGTCCATCTGGCCTTCAACCGGCAGCCGCTCAAGGCGCGTGCCGCCATCGTGGCCGCGGGGCCGGCCGCCAATCTGATCCTGGCCGTGCTGCTCTACGCGATGGTGGGTTGGATCGGCCTGAACGAGCCGAAGGCCGTGCTGGGCGCGCCGGTGACGGCCAGCCTGGCGGAGAGGGCCGGCGTACGCGCTGGCGACTGGGTGCAATCCGTGCGCAGCGAGGGTGGGGAGCCCCTGGCTGTACGTTCCTTCAGCGACTTGCGCTGGCACATCACCGAAGCTGCCGTGGCCGAGCGGGATCTCCACCTGGAAGTGACCGATCGCCAAGGCCGGCAGGCCCGCTGGGTCCGCTTGCCCCTGTCCACCCTGGGCGCCCGCGAAGTGGACGCCCAGTTGATGCAGAAGATCGGTCTCGGGGCGCCCTACAGTGAACCCGTGCTTGGCGAGGTGTTGGCCGATGGCCCGGCCGCGCGGGCCGGCCTGCGAGAGGGCGACCGGGTGCGCAGCGTCGATGGGCAGGTGATCGAGGATGCCGCGCGGCTGCGCGAGCAGATCCGCGGCGCGGTCAGCCGTGCGGGCGAGCCGGTGGCGATGCGGTGGAGCGTCGAGCGGGCAGGGCAGTCTTTCGAGGTGGACGTCATGCCATCGATCCGGCAGCAAGGCGACCAGCGCATCGGGCGCGTGGATGCCTTCGTTGGCCAGCCCATCGAGATGGTGACGGTTCGCTACGGCGCGTTCGACGGCCTAGGCTACGCGGTTCAGCGCACATGGGATGTATCGATCCTCAGCCTGCGCATGCTGGGCAAGATGCTCGTGGGGGATGCCTCCCTCAAGAACCTGAGCGGCCCTCTGACCATTGCAGACTTTGCCGGACAATCCGTGCAGCTGGGTCTGGCCTATTACCTGGGTTTCCTGGCCTTGGTGAGCGTGAGTCTCGGCGTGCTCAACCTGCTGCCTTTGCCCGTCCTCGATGGCGGACACCTGATGTATTATCTTTTCGAAGCAGTGACGGGGCGGCCAGTCTCCGATGTGTGGCTGGAACGGCTGCAGCGCGGCGGCGTCGCCATCATGCTCATGTTGATGTCACTTGCACTCTACAACGACGTCGCCCGTCTTCTGGGTCTCCACTGACCGCATGCTGCCCAACACGACCACTGGCCTGTCCTCCCCTCGATCCCTCCCCCGACTCCGCGTGCTGGCTGCGGCCCTGATAGCCGCGGTGCACAGCGTGGGTGCGTGGGCTGCCGATCCCTTCGTGCTGCGCGACATCCGTGTCGAAGGCCTGCAGCGCACCGAACCCGGTACGGTGTTTGGTTCTCTGCCTTTCCGCATCGGGGATACCTACAACGATGACAAGGGGGCCGCCGCCCTCAGGGCGCTGTTTGCCACCGGGCTGTTCAAGGATGTCCGCATCGAGATCGAGGGCGACATCGTCGTGGTGGTGATCGAAGAACGCCCCATCATTGCGAACGTGGAGTTCGTTGGCACCAAGGAGTTCGACCAGGAAACGCTGGCCAAGGCGCTGCGCGACGTCGGCATCACCGATGGGCGCCCCTATGACCAGGCGCTGATCGACCGTGCCGAGCAGGAACTCAAGCGACAGTATCTCTCGCGAAGCCTGTATGGTGCCGAGGTGATCACCACGGTGACGCCGCTGGAGCGCAACCGGGTGAACGTCACCTTCACCGTGACCGAGGGGGGGCAGGCGCGCATCCGGGAGATCCGCATCACCGGCAACCAGGCGTTTTCCGAACGCGAGCTGCGCGGGCTGTTCGATCTAAGTTCGGGCGGCTGGCTCACCTGGTACACCAAGTCGGACCGTTATTCCCGAGCCAAGCTCAACGCCGACCTCGAGAAACTGCGCTCGCATTACCTGAACAGGGGATACCTGGAGTTTGCGGTCGAATCGACCCAGGTCGCCATTTCCCCCAACAAGCAGGACATCACCGTCACCATCAACGTGCGCGAGGGCCAACCCTATGTCGTCTCGGGCGTGAGCCTGGAGGGCGACTACCTGGGCAAGCAAGACGATTTCAAGGCGCTCGTGCGCGTCGAGCCTGGCAAGCCCTATCGTGCGGAATCGGTTGCCGAGACCGTGCGCGCCTTCACCGAACGCTTCGGAGCCTTCGGCTATGCGTTTGCGCGTGTGGAACCCCGCACCGACATCGATCGCACCACCGGACGGGTGGCCGTGGTTCTGGAAGCCGCTCCGCAACGGCGGGTATATGTCCGTCGGATCAACATCAGCGGCAATGCCCGCACGCGAGACGAGGTGATCCGGCGCGAGTTCCGCCAGTTCGAGTCGGCCTGGTACGACGGCGAGCGGATCCGGCTCTCACGAGATCGTGTCGATCGCCTGGGTTTCTTCAACGAGGTCTCGATTGACTCATCAGAGGTTCCCGGCACCTTCGACCAGGTGGACCTCAACCTCCGGGTGGTCGAGAAGCCCACGGGGAACCTGCTGCTGGGCGCCGGTTTTTCCAGTGCCGAGAAGCTGACGCTCACCGCAGCGATCAAGCAGGAGAACATCTTCGGCTCCGGCAACTACCTGGGCATTGAGTTCAACACGGGGCGCTACAACCGTACCCTGGTGGTGAGCACCGTGGATCCCTACTTCACGATGGACGGGGTGTCTCGCTCCATCGATGTCTACTACCGCACGACGCAACCCCTGTCGAGCCAGGGCAGTGACTACAAGCTGGTGACGCCCGGCGCATCGATCCGTTTCGGCATTCCGGTCACTGAATACGACCGCGTGTTCGTGGGCATCGGCGTCGAGCAGACGGAAATTCGCGGCGAGCCCGGCGCCCTGCCGAACAGCTACTTCCGCTACCGCGAGCGTTTTGGCCCCACCAGCCTCAGTGTGCCGCTGACGCTGGGCTGGACGCGCGATGACCGCGACAGCGCCCTGGTTCCCACACGGGGCCGCTACCAGCGGGTCAATGCCGAGTGGAGCATTGCCGGCGACACCCGTTATCTGCGCACGAACTACCAGTTTCAGCAGTACCTGCCGCTGTCGCCGGACTTCACGTTTGCGTTCAACACTGAACTTGGCTGGGGTCAAGGTCTGCAGGGCAGGCCCTTCCCGGTGTTCAAGAACTTTTACAGCGGTGGCCTGGGCACGGTGCGCGGTTTCGGTCAGGGCTCGCTCGGCCCAGTCGATGCCACTGGCGCCTATGTCGGGGGCCCGAAGCGGCTGAACATCAACGGTGAGCTTTACGTGCCATTCCCTGGCTCGGGCAACGACCGCACGCTCCGGCTCTTTGGCTTCCTCGATGCCGGCAATGTCTTCGGCGAGGATGACCGGATCCGCTTCGATGACCTGCGGCTTTCCACAGGAATCGGTCTGAGCTGGGTCTCACCCATCGGACCTCTCAAGCTGGCCTACGGATCGCCGTTGCGCAAGCAGCCGGGCGATAGAATCGAACGCATTCAATTCCAGATCGGGACCGCATTCTGATGAAGAAACTTGCATTGACCGCCCTGACGCCCGTCCTCATGTTGTTCGGCGCGGCTCAGGTGGCGCAAGCCCAGGAGCTGAAGATCGGCTATGTCAACAGCGACAAGGTGATGCGCGAGTCGGCTCCGGCGAAGGCCGCCACCAGCCGCCTGGAGGCCGAGTTCACCCGCCGCGACAAGGAGCTCAATGACCTCGGCGCACGCCTGAAGGCGAGTTCGGAACGCCTGGAAAAAGATGCTCCGACGCTGTCGGAGTCGGAGCGCGCCCGTCGACAGCGCGAACTGGTCGAGCAGGACCGGGAGTTCCAGCGCCGCCGCCGCGAACTCCAGGAGGACTTCAACCAGCGACGCAACGAGGAACTGGCCGCCGTGATCGAGCGGGCCAACCGCGTGATCAAGCAGATTGCCGAGGCGGAGAAGTACGACCTCATCGTGCAGGAAGCCGTGCACTGGAGTCCGCGCGTCGATATCACCGACAAGGTGATCCGGGCCCTCAACGCCAACGGTGGCAAGTGAGCGATGTCCGACTGAACCAGATCGTTGCCGAGTTGGGGGGAGAGCTCCTCGGCTCGGGTGATCTGCGCGTCAGTCGGATCGGTCCGCTCGAGGGGGCAGATGCCTCCACCCTGAGCTTCCTTGCGCACGCGCGCTATCAGTCCCAGCTGCAGTCCACTGCCGCCGGCTGCGTGATCGTGGCCCCGGCGTTTCGTGAAGCGGCCGAGGCGCGCGGTGCGGCCATCGTCACCCCCGACCCCTATCTCTATTTCGCGCGACTGACCCAGTGGTGGGCGGCCCGCACCCGTCCGATCCGGCCGGCGGGCCGGCACCCGACAGCCGTGGTCAGCGAGCTCGCCCGCATCGGCGACGGCGTGCGCATCGAAGCGCATGCGGTGGTCGAGGAGGGCGCCGTGCTCGGCGATGGCGTGACCGTGGGCGCACACGGGTTCATCGGGACGGGGGTGGTGGTCGGCGCGGGCACGCACCTGGCTCCACGCGTATCGCTCATGCCCGGCACCCGCCTGGGTGAGCGCTGCCTGCTGCACAGCGGTGTCGTGATCGGCGCCGACGGTTTCGGTTTTGCGCCGAACGAAGGCCGCTGGGAGAAGATCGAACAGCTTGGCGGCGTGTTGATCGGCAACGATGTGGAGATCGGTGCGAACAGCTGCGTCGATCGCGGCGCCCTGGATGACACTGTCATCGAGGACGGTGTCAAGCTCGACAACCTCGTGCAGATCGCCCACAACGTGCACGTTGGAGCCCACACTGCGATGGCTGGCTGCGTCGGGGTGGCCGGCAGCGCACGCATCGGCCGGCACTGCACGGTGGGGGGCGGTGCGGGCATCCTGGGGCACCTGACGATTGCCGACCACGTGCACATCTCGTCCATGTCGCTGGTCACGCGCTCACTGCTGCAGCCCGGGCTCTACAGCGGCGTGTTTCCCATCGACGAGAATGCTGCCTGGGAAAAGAATGCGGCGACGCTGCGCCAGCTGCACAAGCTGCGCGAGCGCGTGCGCGCCCTCGAAAAGAAGACGACACCATGATGGACATCCACTCGATTCTCAAGCAGCTGCCTCATCGCTATCCCATCCTCCTCGTGGATCGCGTGCTGGAGGTGGAGGCCGGCAAGCGCATCCTGGCGCTCAAGAACGTCAGCATGAACGAGCCCTTTTTCCAGGGGCATTTTCCGAACCGTCCGGTGATGCCGGGGGTGCTGATGCTGGAGGCGCTGGCTCAGGCTTCGGCCCTGCTCGCCTTCACGTCGGCCTCGGTCGAGCGTGACCCGCGGGCCGTCTACTACTTCGTTGGCATTGACGGCGCCCGGTTCAAGCGGCCGGTGGAGCCGGGGGATCAACTGCTGCTGGACGTGACGCTCGACCGTGCACGCGCGGGCATCTACAAGTTCAAGTGCCAGGCTCGGGTGGGTGAGGACGTCGCGGTCGAGGCCGAGATCATGTGCACCCAGCGTCTGGTGGATGCCTGAACGGAGGCGGGGTCATGGCACAGATCCATCCCACTGCCCTGGTCGACCCGAAGGCCGAGCTGGCGCCCGACGTCAGCGTCGGGCCCTATGCGGTGATCGGTCCGGGCGTGCGCATCGGCGAGGGCTCGAGCATCGGTGCGCACTGCGTGATCGAAGGCCAGACGACGATCGGCCGCCACAACCGCATCTTCCAGTTCTGTTCGCTGGGCGCCGCTCCGCAGGACAAGAAGTATGCGGGGGAGCCTACGCAGCTTGTGATCGGTGACGGCAACACGATCCGCGAGTTCTGCACCTTCAACACCGGGACGGTCCAGGATGCCGGCGTGACCCGCATCGGCGATGACAACTGGATCATGGCCTATGTGCACGTGGCCCACGACTGCGTGCTGGGTAGCCACATCATCCTGGCCAACGCCGTGCAACTGGCCGGGCACGTCCATCTGGGCGACTGGGTCTTCCTGGGCGGGCTGTCCGGGGTGCACCAGTTCGTGCGCGTGGGGCCGCATGCCATGACGGGCTTCCAGACCCGCCTGTCGCAGGATTTGCCGCCCTTCGTGACGGCGGCGGGCAACCCCGCCGAGGCCCAGGGCATCAACCAGGAGGGCCTGCGCCGCCGGGGCTACACGCCCGAGCGCATCGCCGTGGTGAAGCAGATGCACCGCACGCTGTACCGCAAGGGGCTCACGCTGGCCCAGGCCAAGGACGAACTCTCTGCGCTGCAGGGCACCGCGGCGGACGCGGAGGCCGATGTGCGCCTCATGCTCGATTTCCTGGCCAACGCCGAGCGCGGCATCGTGCGCTGATCGTGGTGGCGCAGGCAAAGTCGGCGCCTCGTCTGGCCCTGGTGGCCGGAGAGGCGTCAGGGGATCTCCTGGCGGGCCTGCTGATGGGCGGCTTGCGCCAGCGCTGGCCCGATCTGACGGCTCAGGGCATCGGCGGGCCGCGCATGGCCGAGCAGGGCTTCGAGGCCTGGTGGCCGCATCACAAGCTGGCGGTGCGGGGCTATGCCGAGGTGCTTCGGCACTATCGCGAAATCTCGGGCATCCGCAAGCAGCTCGCCCGGCGCTTGCTGGACGAACGCCCGGACGCCTTCATCGGCGTGGACGCCCCGGACTTCAACCTCGGGTTGGAGACCTGGCTGCGAGAGGCGGGCCTCAAGACCGTGCACTTCGTCTGCCCCTCGATCTGGGCGTGGCGCGCCAAGCGCGTGACCAAGATCGCGAAGGCTGCCGATCATGTGCTCTGCCTTTTCCCCTTCGAGCCGGAATTGCTGGCCCGTCATGGCATCTCGGCGAGCTATGTGGGGCATCCCCTGGCCGACACGATCCCGTTGGAGGTGCCTCGATCATCTGCGCGGCAGGGCCTCGGCCTGTCGGCGACCGAGCCCGTGGTGGCGCTGCTGCCCGGCAGCCGTCGCAGCGAGATCCAGTACATCGCGCCGCACCTGCTGGCGGCTGCTGCGCTGCTGCACCGCCGTCGCCCTGAACTGCGCTTCGTGCTGCCGGTCGTGCCCGGCCTTCGCGATATGATCGACCCGCTGGTGGCCGAGCACGCTGCCGACGTGCCGATCAGCGTGCTGGATGGCCGTTCGCACGAGGCTCTGGCGGCCTGCGACCTGACCCTGATCGCCAGCGGCACGGCCACGCTGGAGGCGGCGCTTTTCAAGCGGCCCATGGTCATCACCTACCACATGCACTGGCTGAGCTGGCAGATGATGAAGCGCATGGGCTACCAGCCCTGGGTGGGCCTGCCCAACATCCTGTGCCGCGACTTTGTCGTGCCTGAGCTGCTCCAGGACCAGGCCACGCCGCAGGCGCTGGCCGAAGCGGCCCTGGCCTGGCTGGACGATCCGGCGCGCTGCGAGCGCGTGGAACAGCGCTTCGTCGAACTGCACCACCTCCTGCGCCGCAACACGGCGCAGGCCGCCACCGATGCGATCGCGCAAGTCCTTGGCCGCTGAGCAGCTGCCGCTGTGCTGGGAGGGTCCCGGCCTGATGGCGGGTGTGGACGAGGCGGGACGCGGCCCGCTGGCCGGGCCGGTGGTGGCCGCCGCGGTGATCCTGGACGATCAGGCACCCGTGGTGGGACTGGCCGACTCCAAGCAGCTCACGGCGCTGAAGCGCGAGCGTCTGTACGACGAGATCCGGGCCAAGGCGCTGTGCTGCTGCATCGCCGTGGCTTCTGCCGAGGAGATCGACCGCCTCAACATCCTGCAGGCCACCCTGCTGGCCATGCGGCGGGCCGTCGAGGGGCTTCGCCTCAAGCCGGCACGGGTGCTCGTCGATGGCAACCGGCTGCCGGTGCTCAAGGTGCCGGCCGAGGCCATCGTCAAGGGCGATGCCAGAGTCCCTGCGATTTCGGCTGCGTCGATCCTGGCCAAGGTGCATCGCGATCGCCTGTGCGAGGCGCTGCATGCGGCGCATCCGCAGTACGGCTTCGCCACGCACAAGGGCTACCCCACGCCTGAGCATCTGGCAGCCTTGCGTCAGCACGGGCCTTGCCCGGACCACCGCCGCAGCTTCGCGCCGGTGCGCGAGGCGCTGGAGGCGCGCGCATGAAGGTCGAGGCGCTGAGTTCCCGCGACAACCCCTTGTTCGTCAAGGTGCGCAAGCTGCTGCGCGATCCGGGGGCCTATCGCAAGCTGGGCGCCGTGTGGCTGGAGGGCGACCACCTGGGGGCGGCCTGGCGCGCCCGCGGCGGGGGCGGCGGCGAAGCGGTGTTCACCGAGGCGGCCTGGGCACGGCCCGAGCGGCGGGCCCTGGCGGAGGGGGCCGTGCGTGTGGCGGTGGTGCCTGACGCCCTGATGCGTGAACTCAGCTCGCTCGACACGCCATCGGACTGTGGATTCCTGATCCCCTGGAGCGGGCCGGGGCAGATCCTGCCGGCGGTTGACACCGTGGTGCTGGACCGACTCCAGGACGCCGGGAACGTCGGGGCCATCCTGCGCAGCGCCGCGGCGCTCGGGGTGAGGCAGGTGGTGGCGCTGAAGGGGACGGCCGCGCTCTGGTCCCCCAAGGTGCTGCGCGCAGGGATGGGGGCCCATTTCGCGTTGCAACTGGTGGAAGCCATGGAGGAGGGCGCGCTGGGGGCCTTGGGGCTCCCGCTGCTGGGCACGAGCTCCCATGCCGCGGCCGAACTGCATCAGGCGGCGCTGCCGTCGCCTTGCGCCTGGGTGTTCGGTCACGAGGGGCAGGGCGCGTCGGCGGCCTTGCTGGCCCGGTGCCAGCTGACCGTGCGCATCCCGCAGCCCGGCGGCGAAGAGTCGCTCAACGTGGCCTCGGCGGCCGCGATCTGCCTGTACGAGTCGCTGCGCCGGCGATTGGTGGCTCAGTAGATGAGCCGGTCCGGCCGGATGTCGCGCAGGATGGTGGTGGCGATCTCCTCGATCGACTTGTGTGTCGAAGAGAGCCAGGCGATGCCTTCCCGTCGCATCATCGCCTCGGCTTCGGCCACCTCGTAGCGGCAGTTCTCCAGGCTGGCGTACTTGCTGTTCGGTCGGCGTTCGTTGCGGATCTCGCTGAGGCGATCCGGGGCGATGGTCAGCCCGAAGCACTTGCTCTTGTAGGGCGAGAGGCTGGACGGAAAGGTGCGGCGCTCGAAATCCTCGGGAATCAGGGGGTAGTTGGCTGCCTTGATGCCGTGCTGCATGGCCAGGTAGAGCGAAGTCGGCGTCTTGCCGCTGCGACTCACGCCGATCAGGATGACATCGGCTTCGGCCAGATTGCGGGCCGACTGGCCATCGTCATGGGCGAGCGAAAAGTTGATGGCTTCTATGCGGTCGTGGTACTGCTGACTGGCTGCGACGTCGGAAAACCGGCCGATGCGGTGGTTGGACTTCATCCCGAGCTCCAGCTCCAGCGGCTCGACGAAGGTCTGGAACATGTCCAGCACCATGCCGCGGCTGCCCGCCTTGACGATCGCCAGCACCTCCTCGTTGACCAGGGTTGTGAAGACGATGGGGCGCTTGCCCTCCACATCGGCCGTGTGATTGATTTCGCGCACCACCTGGTGGGCCTTGTCTTCGGTGTCGATGAAGGGCCGGCGGACGTGGCGGGGCTGCAGCGCAAACTGTTTCAGGATGGAGTTGCCGAAGGTTTCGGCGGTGATGCCGGTGCCATCGGAGATGAAGAACACGGTGCGATTGGGCATGGACGTGCGGATCGGGGGGAGGGGCGGCGGTCAAAGCGCCGTAAAATCCCGTCAATATCTCTCGCCCGCGCCTCCATGTCCACCCCATCGCACGAACCAGAATCCACAAAGTGGTCGGGTGTGGCAGCTTTTGCCCTGTCCAGGCGCGCCGGCCGGGGAGCACCGGTTTCTCAACATCACGGAGCTTTCCCATGTCTTCACCCCACCTGGCGACCGCCCTGGTCGTTCCGTTTGAACAGCTGAGGATGACCGACGTCGAGTCGGTTGGCGGCAAGAACGCCTCCCTCGGCGAAATGATCAGCCAGCTGGCGGCCTCGGGGGTGCGGGTGCCCGGCGGCTTCGCCACCACGGCACATGCCTTCCGCGAGTTCCTGAAGCACGAAGGCTTGGCCGAGCGCATCAATGCGCGCCTTGCATCGCTGGACACCGACGACGTGCGCGCCCTGGCCCAGGCCGGCGCCGAGATCCGCTCGTGGGTGGAAAACACACCCTTCCCGCCGGCACTGGAAGCAGCCATCCGTGCCGAGTTCGAGAAGCTGACCGCGGGCCACCCCGGCGCCTCGTTCGCCGTGCGCTCGTCGGCCACGGCCGAAGACCTGCCCGACGCGTCCTTCGCTGGCCAGCAGGAGACCTTCCTCAACGTGGTGGGCATCGACGAGGTGCTGCACAAGATGAAGGAAGTCTTTGCCTCCCTCTACAACGACCGGGCCATCAGCTACCGCGTGCACAAGGGATTCGCCCACAGCGACGTGGCCCTGTCAGCTGGCGTGCAGCGCATGGTGCGTTCCGACCTGGGGGCCGCCGGCGTGATGTTCACCATCGACACCGAATCGGGCTTTCCCGACGTGGTCTTCATCACCTCCAGCTACGGCCTGGGCGAAACCGTGGTGCAGGGCGCCGTCAACCCGGACGAGTTCTACGTGCACAAGCCGGCACTGAAGAACGGCAAGTTCCCCATCATCCGCCGCACCCTGGGGTCGAAGCTGATCAAGATGGAGTTCTCCACGCCAGCGGAAAAGCAGGCCACCGGCAAGCTCGTCAAGACCGTGGACACCGTGCCCGAGCATCGCAATCGCTACTCGCTCACGGACGCCGACGTCTCCGAACTGGCTCGCTACGCGCTCATCATCGAGCAGCACTATGGCCGCCCGATGGACATCGAATGGGGCAAGGATGGACAGGATGGCCAGCTCTACATCCTGCAGGCCCGCCCCGAGACCGTGAAGAGCCAGGGTGAGGGCAAAGTCGAGCACCGTTACAAGCTCAAAGGCCACAGCACGGTGCTGGCCGAAGGTCGGGCGATCGGTCAGAAGATCGGCACCGGCCCGGTGCGCATCGTCCACTCCATTGCCGAGATGGACAAGGTGCAGGCCGGCGACGTGCTCGTCACCGACATGACCGACCCGAACTGGGAGCCGGTGATGAAGCGCGCCAGCGCCATCGTGACCAACCGCGGCGGGCGCACCTGCCACGCCGCCATCATCGCGCGCGAGCTGGGCATCCCGGCCGTGGTGGGCTGCGGCGATGCCACCGAGGTGCTCAAGGACGGCGCGCTGGTGACCGTGGCCTGCTCGGAGGGCGACACCGGCTACATCTACGACGGCCTGCTGGAAACCGAGGTCACCGAGGTCGAACGTGGCGAGATGCCGTACTCGCCCGTGAAGATCATGATGAACGTGGGCAACCCCCAGCTCGCCTTCGACTTCGCCCAGATGCCCAATGCCGGCGTGGGCCTGGCGCGACTGGAGTTCATCATCAACAACAACATCGGCGTCCACCCGAAGGCCATCCTCGACTACCCCAACGTCGATTCCGACCTGAAGAAGGCGGTGGAGTCGGTCGCGCGGGGCCACGCCAGCCCGCGGGCGTTCTACGTGGACAAGCTGGCCGAGGGCATCGCCACCATCGCCGCGGCCTTCTGGCCCAAGCCGGTGATCGTGCGCTTGTCCGATTTCAAGTCCAACGAGTACCGCAAGCTCATCGGCGGCTCGCGTTACGAGCCCGAGGAAGAAAACCCGATGCTCGGCTTCCGTGGGGCGTCGCGCTACGTGAGCGAAGCCTTCGGCGAAGCGTTCGCCATGGAGTGCGAGGCGCTCAAGCGTGTGCGCAACGAGATGGGCCTGACCAATGTCGAAATCATGGTGCCCTTCGTGCGCACCCTGGCCCAGGCCGAGAAGGTCAGTGCCATGCTGGCCGAGCGCGGCCTCAAGCGAGGCCAGGACGGGCTGCGCCTGATCATGATGTGCGAGATCCCCAGCAACGCCATCCTGGCCGAGCAGTTCCTGGAGCACTTCGACGGCATGTCGATCGGTTCAAACGATCTGACACAGCTCACGCTGGGTCTGGACCGTGATTCGGGACTGGAACTGCTGGCGCATGACTTCGACGAACGCGATCCGGCCGTGAAGGCGCTGATCTCGCGCGCCATCGCAGCCTGCCGGGCGCACGGGAAGTACATCGGGATCTGCGGCCAGGGCCCCAGCGACCACCCGGACTTCGCCCAGTGGCTGGCACAGGAGGGGATCGTCTCGATTTCGCTGAACCCCGACACGGTGATCGACACCTGGAAGCTGCTGGCGGCGCGCAACTGAGCGCCGTGCTCCTTGTCGCACTGCCGCAAGGCAGTCTCCTTCGAACGGCCCTGCGGGGCCGTTTCTCATGGGGGGCGCCTTGGAGGCAGGGTAAGCACTGATCGGGCTTACGCGAAAGCTGACGCCGTTGTCAGAAATGCGTAAGCCGCCCGCCAAGAATGAGCAGCACCAACTCGCTCCAAGGCCATGCTGCTGTTCGTCACCATCGTCCAGACCGTGTCGGCCATCGCGCTGCTATCGATGATCGGCCAGTGGCTGTTGGGGCTGCTGGCGGGGGCCGGGCGCGACAGCAACCTCTTCTACCAGTTGCTGGGCATCCTGACCAAGCCCTTCGTGCGTCTGACCCGCCTGATCACGCCCAAGGTGGTGATCGACCGGCATATCCCCCTGGCCACGTTTTTCCTGCTGGTAATGGCTTATGTCGCATCGACGCTGGCGCGCATTGCCATCTGCATCGAGATCGGAGTCCACCTGTGCCGATGATTGCTCCTGCTGCGCCTCACACCCGGCAATGGGCCTACCGCTGGTCGCGCTGGCGCGCCATGGCAATGATCCTGTTCGGGCGGCACGAGGCCGCCATGGGGATCTTTGCCGGGCTCCTTGCGCGTTACCCGAATGATGCCTACGCGCTGGCCAGCCGGGCGCACCTGCAGGCGCAGCGCGGTCATCGCGAGGCGGCGCTGGCCGACTATCGACAGCTGCTGGAGGCTCATCCGGAGCATTCGGCGGCCTCGTGGTTCAACTACGGCTACATGCTGGAGGAGGGCGGTGAGCACGGGCAGGCCGAAAGGGCCTTCCGCCGCGCCGTCGCGCTCGACCCCAAGCTCGACCGGGCCTGGTATGGCCTGGGTCTGGTGCTCATCCGAGCCCACCGCTTCGACGAGGCCATCGAGGCCCTCAAGCGCAACACCGAATTGCAGCCCATGAGCCCGTACGGCTGGTATCAGCTCGCGCGGGTGCATGTGGATCGTCACGAGCCCGACGAGGCACGGCGGATCATCCGCCACCTCAAGGGCTTCGAGCCCAAGGTCGCCGCTCAGCTTGAGCGCGAAACCGGCTTGGCCGTGTGACGTCGGCGGAGCAAACCCGGAGGGCCGGGTTTGCTTCAGGGGGCAGCCCGTGCTGCAAGCCCGCCCTTGGAGACGGGTGGGGGGCTGTCGTTTTGCGCTTCGGGGGAGGGCCCCCGGGGGGTGAGCAATGAGGAGACCACTGCCATGCAGTTGACGCGCAAGCACGAGGAGTACTGGCGCAAGAACCTGAGGATCACCAGCATCTTGCTGGCCATCTGGTTCTTCGTCACGTTTGTCGTCGGGTACTTTGCCCGTGACCTGAGTTTCAATTTCTTCGGTTGGCCATTCAGCTTCTGGGTCGGGGCGCAAGGCGCCCTGATCGTTTATGTGGCCATCATCTGGTTCTACGCCCGGTACATGAACCGGCTGGACCAGGAACACGACGTTGCGGAGGAGGACTGATCATGGCAGGCATGTTCGGTAGTGACTCCGGCGCGACCGGCGCGGCCGCCAACGCCGCATTCAAGAAGCAGCTCAACAAGGTGTACGGCTGGTACACGGGGGGCTTCTTCGTCTTCATCATCGTCCTGGCCCTGCTCGAGCAGATGGGCCTGCCGTCCAACTGGATCGGCCTCATCTTCCTGCTCGCCACCGTGGCCCTGTATGCCGGCATCGGCATCATGAGCCGCACCACGGATGCGGCCGAGTACTACGTGGCCGGCCGGCGTGTGCCTGCGATCTACAACGGCATGGCCACCGGCGCCGACTGGATGTCGGCGGCGTCCTTCATCGGGATGGCCGGTACGCTGTACCTCACGGGTTACGGCGGCCTGGCCTTCATCATGGGCTGGACCGGTGGCTACTGCCTGGTGGCGCTGTTCCTGGCGCCTTACCTGCGCAAGTTCGGCCAGTTCACGATTCCCGATTTCCTCGGGGCCCGCTATGGCGGCAATCTGGCCCGCCTGATCGGCATCTTGGCCGCCATCCTCTGCTCCTTCACCTACGTGGTGGCGCAGATCTACGGTGTCGGTCTGATCACCTCGCGCCTGTCGGGCCTGGCCTTCGAGATCGGGATCTTCGTGGGCCTGGGCGGCATCCTGGTGTGCTCCTTCCTGGGCGGCATGCGGGCGGTGACCTGGACACAGGTCGCGCAGTACATCATTCTGATCATCGCCTACATGATCCCGGTCGTGTGGCTGTCGGTGAAGCAGACCGGTGTGCCCGTCCCGCAGGTCATCTATGGCTCCCAGCTCGAGAAGGTGACGGCCAAGGAGAAGGAGCTGCGTGCCGATCCGAAGGAGCTTGAGGTCATCGAGATCTTCAAGAAGCGCGCAGCCGAGGCAGATGCCAAGCTCAAGGACGTTCCGGCGGCCATGGCGGCCGACAAGGCCGCTGCCGAGCAGAAGGTCGCTGATCTGAAGGCCCGCAATGCGCCGCTGGCCGAGATCCAGGCCGCGGAGAAGGCGCTCGCCGCCCTCCCGGCCACAGAGGCCGATGCTCGCAAGGCCTATGCTGCCGCCAAGGCGTCCAACGAGGCGCGGGCACGACCGCTGGCGGGCATGCCCAACCATGCGCAGATCTATGCCGGAGATCCCAACGGGGACGAAGCTGCCAAGAAGGCATTCGAGAACTCGCGACGCAACTTCCTCGCCTTGGTGTTCTGCCTGATGGTGGGGACGGCGGCGCTGCCTCACATCCTGATGCGCTACTACACCACACCATCGGTGAAGGAGGCGCGGGAGTCGGTGTTCTGGTCCCTGTTCTTCATCTTCCTGCTGTACTTCACGGCGCCGGCCTTGGCCGTGCTGGTCAAGTACGAGGTGATGACGGTGCTCGTGGGCACACCGTTCGACCGATTGCCGGAATGGATCGCCGCGTGGAACCGGGTCGATCCGTCGCTGCTCTCGGTGCAGGACATCAACGGTGACGGCATCTTCCAGCTCGGCGAGATGCGCATCGGTGGGGACATCATCGTGCTGGCCACTCCGGCCATCGCGGGCCTGCCCTACGTGATTTCCGGCATGGTGGCGGCCGGCGGCCTGGCCGCGGCGCTGTCGACCGCCGATGGCCTGCTGCTGACCATCGCCAACGCCCTGTCGCATGACCTGTACTACAAGATGATCGATCCCAACGCGCCCACCTCGCGCCGGGTGATGATCTCCAAGATGCTGCTGCTGATCGTCGCCATCCTGGCGGCCATGGTGGCAGCTCAGAAGCCGGCGGACATCCTCTTCCTGGTGTCGGCCGCCTTCTCCTTCGCCGCGGCCGCGTTCTTCCCGGCTCTGGTGCTGGGGATCTTCTGGAAGCGCGCGTCGAGCATGGGGGCTGTCCTGGGCATGATCGCCGGCCTGGGCATCACCTTCTACTACATGGTGACGACCCAACCCTGGCTGCGTGGCGTCTTTGGCGTCACTTCGCCGGTGGAGCTGTGGTGGGGGATCCAGCCCATCTCGGCGGGCCTGTTCGGCGTGCCGGTGGGCTTTGCCGTGATCATCCTGGTCAGCCTGGTCACCCCGGCGCCCAAGAAGGAAGTGCAGGAGCTCGTCGAGCACGTGCGCTATCCGAACCTGAAGTCGGCCTGATCCATCAGGCCTGCTGCGGGAGTCCCGAAGCGGCTCCCGCCCGCAGGGGCCCACCGAAGGGTGGGCCCCTGTTACTTTTTGGGCTATAATTTTGGGCTTTCCATCCTTGCCGTACCCGCTGGCAGGACTGCAGTTGCAGGCCTGTCTCGACGCCCGGGACGGCTTCCCCACCCATTTCGATGGGAATCCACAAGGAGTGTCAATGCGTCACTATGAAATCGTCCTGTTGATCCATCCGGATCAGAGCGAGCAGGTCAACGCCATGCTCGAGCGTTACAAGGGCATGGTCACCGCCGCCGGTGGCAAGGTCCACCGTGTCGAGGACTGGGGCCGCCGCCAGCTGGCCTACATGATCCAGAAGCTCGCCAAGGCGCACTACCTGTGCCTGAACATCGAGTGCAGCAAGGAAACCCTGGCTGAGCTGGAGACGGGCTTCCGCTTCAACGACGCCGTGCTGCGTCACCTCACCGTGCAGAAGAGCAAGGCCGAGACCGCACCGTCCATCATGATGAAGGCGGTCGAGAAGGAAGAAGCTCGCAAGTCGCACCAGGAAGCTGCTGCTGCCTGAGTGACGGCCTGCCACCCGCTGCCGGCGGCTTTTCATGAACCAGGTGGTTCTTGATGCCCAGCTGACCGAGCGAGGTGCCATGCGCTACACCCCGGCCGGACTCCCCGCCCTCGACCTGCTGCTTTCGCACGAGTCGATGGTCACGGAGGCTGGAGCGCCCCGCAAGGTCCGCATGGACCTGAAAGCGGTGGTGATCGGGGCCCTGGCAGAGCGGTTGAACCGCGTCGAGTTGGGCAGTGCCCACCGATTCAGCGGATTCCTCGCCTCCCAGCGCAATGGCCGCGGTGTGGTGCTGCACGTCACCGAGCTGCCGTAGTGCTTTGTTCGTATTCGGATAGATCAATTTTGAGAGGTCAACATGCCCCCGCCTCGTGGTAAGTTTTCGAAGGATCGTAAAGGCAAGCGCAACCAGCAATCGCTGCTGTTCAAGCGCAAGCGCTTCTGCCGCTTCACCGTCGCCGGTGTGGAAGAGATCGACTACAAGGATGTCGATACCCTGCGCGACTTCGTCGGCGAAAACGGCAAGATCACGCCGGCCCGCCTGACGGGCACCCGCGCCATCTATCAGCGTCAGCTGACGACGGCCATCAAGCGTGCCCGTTTCCTGGCCCTGCTGCCGTACAGCGACCAGCACAAGGTCTGAGGAGTCGAGCCATGCAAATCATCCTGCTTGAGAAAGTCGCCAACCTGGGTAACCTGGGCGATGTGGTGAAGGTCAAGGACGGCTACGCCCGCAACTTCCTGATCCCCACCGGCGCAGCCCGCCGTGCCACCGAAGCGGCCGTCAAGGAATTCGAGGCCAAGCGCGCCGAACTCGAAAAGGCCGCGGCTGCGAAGCTGGCTGCTGCCCAGGCGCTGGCCGAGAAGATCAATGGCAAGACCGTGCAGATCAGCCAGAAGGCCGGTGTGGATGGGCGCCTGTTCGGCTCCGTCACCAACGCCGATGTGGCCGAAGGCCTGACCAAGATGGGCTTCGAGGTCCACAAGTCGCAGGTGCGCATGCCCAACGGTCCCCTCAAGACCGTCGGCGAGCATCCCGTCAGCGTGGGTCTGCACACGGACGTCACGGTGGACGTGACCATTGCGGTGGTCGGCGAAGCCGCCTGATCCCAAGGGTTCGCCCCCGTCGAAAGGCCGGTGCCCAGGCGCCGGCCTTTTTCATTTCCTGCACAGCTTGTCCCACGAAAGACACAGGCTGTCCTCCAGATATCCACAGACTTGTGCCCTTGTCTGTGGCCGGCCCTGGCCTTAATCTCTGACGCTTATGTCCGCCATCGTCTCCGGCTCCGCTTTTCCCGAGACCCCCCGCCGCCCACAGGAGGACGAGGTGGCGCGGCTGCGCATCCCGCCACATTCCATCGAGGCGGAACAGAGCGTGCTCGGCGGCCTGCTGATCGACAACGGCGCCTGGGACCGCGCAGGCGACCTGCTCACCGACAGCGATTTCTACCGCTATGAGCACCGGCTGATCTATGCGGCCATCGGGCAGTTGATCAACGCGAGCAAGCCGGCTGATGTCATCACGGTGTTCGAGCAGTTGCAAAGCCTTGGCAAGGCCGAGGAATGCGGCGGGCTGACCTATCTCAACGCGCTCGCCCAGAGCGTGCCCAGCGCGGCCAACCTGCGCCGCTATGCCGAGATCGTGCGCGAGCGGGCGGTGCTGCGCAAGCTGGTCTCGGCCAGCGACGAGATCGCCACCGCGGCTTTCAATCCCCAGGGTCGCCCGGTGTCGCAGATCCTGGACGAGGCCGAAGGGCGCATCTTCCAGATCGGTGAGGAAGGCAACCGCGGCAAGCAGGGCTTCCATTCCATGGATTCCCTGGTGGTGCAGTTGCTCGACCGTGTGCAGGAACTGGCCGAGAACGGCGCCGAGGACGTGACCGGCGTGCGCACTGGCTTCTACGACCTCGACCGCATGACCTCGGGCCTGCAGCCCGGCGACCTGATCGTGCTGGCAGCCCGCCCCTCGATGGGCAAGACCGCCTTTGCGCTGAACATCGGCGAACATGTGGCCGTCACGGAAGGCCTGCCGGTCGTGGTGTTCTCGATGGAAATGGGCGCGGCCCAGCTCGCGCTGCGGGTGGTGGGCTCGCTCGGCCGCATCGACCAGAGCCACCTGCGCACCGGCAACCTGCGCGATGACGAGTGGTCGCGCCTGTCCGAGTCGGTCGAGAAGCTGCGCAATGCCAGCATCTTCATTGACGAAACCCCCGGCCTTTCTCCGGGGGAGCTGCGCGCCCGCGCCCGCCGCCAGGCCCGCCAGTGCGGCCAGCTTGGCCTCATCATCATCGACTATCTGCAGCTGATGAGCGGCAGCGGCGGTGGCAGCGAGGAGAACCGCGCCACGGTATTGGGCGAGATCTCGCGCGGCCTCAAGGCTCTGGCCAAGGAGCTGCGCTGCCCGGTGATCGCGTTGTCTCAGCTGAACCGGAGCGTGGAGACACGCACGGACAAGCGCCCCATGATGAGTGATCTGCGCGAATCGGGCGCGATCGAGCAGGATGCCGACGTCATCATGTTCATCTACCGCGACGAGTACTACACCAAGGACGCCTGCAAGGAGCCGGGCGTGGCCGAGATCATCATCGGCAAGCAGCGTAACGGCCCCGTCGGGACCGTCAAGCTGACCTTCCTGAAGCCGCTGACCAAGTTCGAGAACCTGGCGCCGGGCGCGCTGGGCGGCGACGACTACTGAGCCACCGCCCGCGCTTTCAGAGCACTTCGCTCGCGAAATCCGCGAGGCGCGAGCGTTCGCCACGCGCCAGGGTCACATGGCCGCTGTGCGGCCAGCCCTTGAACCGATCCACGGCATAGGTCAGCCCGGAGCTGCCTTCGGTGAGGTAGGGCGTGTCGATCTGCGCGAGGTTGCCCAGGCAAACGATCTTCGTGCCGGGGCCGGCGCGGGTGATTAGCGTCTTCATCTGCTTGGGCGTGAGGTTCTGGGCCTCGTCGATGATCACGAACTTGTTCAGGAAGGTGCGCCCGCGCATGAAGTTCATGCTCTTGATCTTCACCTTCGAGCGCACCAGCTCGTTCGTGGCCGCACGGCCCCAGTCCCCGGCGCCCGAATCGGTGCGCGCCAGCACCTCGAGGTTGTCATCGAGCGCGCCCATCCACGGCGACATCTTCTCTTCCTCGGTGCCGGGCAGGTAGCCGATGTCCTCGCCCACGGGCACGGTCACGCGCGTGACGATGACCTCGGTGTAGCGGCGCTCGTCCAGCACCTGGCTCAAGGCCGAGGCCAAGGTCATCAGGGTCTTGCCGGTGCCGGCCGTGCCGGTGAGGGTGACGAAATCGCACTCGGGGTCCATCAGCAGGTTGAGCGCGAAGTTCTGCTCGCGGTTGCGCGCCGTGACACCCCAGACGGCGTTCTTCTGATGGGTGTATTCCTTGCACGTACGCAGCACGGCGGTCTTGCCGGTGATCTCGGTGACCTTGGCATACAGCGGCGACACGCCGGGAGCCTCCAGGTAGACGAACTGGTTGACCAGCAGGGCCGGGATCAGCGGGCCGCTGATGCGGTAGAAGGTGGCGCCGCCTTGCTGCCAGCTCTCCATCGTCTTGCCGTGGCGCTCCCAGAAGTCGGCGGGCAGCGGCAGCACGCCGGTGTAGAGCAGGTCGCCGTCTTCCAGCGTCTTGTCGTTGTAGTAGTCCTCGGCCGGCAGACCCAGGGCCCGCGCCTTGATGCGCATGTTGATGTCTTTGGACACCAGCACCACGTCGCGATCGGGATGCTTCTGGCGCAGCGACTGCACCACGCCCAGGATCTGGTTGTCGGCCTTGCCCTGGGGGAGCCCGGCCGGCAGCTGGACATCCACCAGCTGCGTCTGGAAGAAGAGGTGGCCGCCGGCTTCCCGATGCCCCGTCTTGGCCAGGGCCACGCCTTCCGGGAAGCTCGCGGGCGTCTGGGCGACCAGCGCGTCGAGTTCACGGCTGACCTGCCGGGCATTGCGCGCGACCTCGGACATGCCACGCTTGTGGCTGTCCAGTTCCTCCAGCGTGATCATTGGCAGGTAGATGTCGTGCTCTTCGAAGCGGTAGATCGACATCGGGTCATGCATCAGCACATTGGTGTCGAGCACGAAGAGCTTGGGCGGACCCTCGCTGCGCGGACGTCGCGGCTTGGGGTGGGCCGTGGGACGGGGCGGGGTGGCGAGGGCAGGGGAGGCGGGGCGCACTGGGGTAGGGGCGACAGCGGATGTGTCGGCCCGCAACTCCAGCAATGCGGCCGCAGCCGGCTCGGTCTTCTGGGATCGGGGGGTCTTGCGCGGTGCGCTTTGCGCGTCGATGTCTGACGGGGTGAGCAGGGTGGCTTTCTTCGTGGGCGGCTTGGGCAGAGGCATCGTCGGGGGCGGTCTTCAGGCGGCAGAAACAAAAAAGCCGCACAGCAAGCTGGGCGGCTTCGCGGGGATGCGGTGGGGACGACTCGGAGATCGGCGCGACGGCATGGGCCCATTATGCATGGGCGACGCGACAACGCAATGCAGGCGTCGCGCCAGGGCCGCAGGGTTCAGGCGGCCTTCTTAAGGGCCTTGACTACCTTGAGCACTTCGTCGACGTGGCCGGCGACCTTGATGCCGCGCCACTCGTGACGCAGCACGCCTTCACCGTCGATCACGAAGGTACTGCGCTCAATACCCTTGACCTTCTTGCCGTACATGATCTTGTTCTTGACCACGCCGAACATGTGGCACAGCTTCTCCTCGGTGTCGGCAATCAGCTCGAACGGCAGTTCGAGGTTCTGCTTGAACTTGTCGTGCGAGGACATGTTGTCGCGCGACACACCAAAGACCACCGCGCCGGATTTCACGAAATCCTTGTGCTTGTCCCGGAATTGCATGGCCTCCGTGGTGCATCCCGGGGTATTGTCCTTCGGGTAGAAATACAGCACGACGATCTGACCAGCATAGGCCTGGGGCGTGTACTTCACCCCGTTGGTGGCAAGCGCTTCAAAGTCCGGCAGGGGTTTATTGAGGGCTGGCGTCATGTAGGTTTTGAAGAGGGTTGCGCCCGTTCAGGCCTAGCCGGAGATTATAGCCGCACACCTGTCGATATCCTCAGGCAATCACCTGAGTGGATGCGATTGCGCCGCCGCCGATCAACGATGGGCCAACATCAGCAGGGCCACGACGCTGCGCCCTTCACCGGCCAGGATGTTGTAAGTGCGGCACGCAGCCGCCGTGTCCATCGTCTCGATCCCGATGCGGCGGACCATCAGTGAGCGCAGCAGGGCGGGAGGGGCAAAACGCAGCCGCACCCCAGTGCCCAGCAGCACCACCTCCGGTTCCATCTTGGACACCTGCTCGAAGTGCCCTGCGGTGAGTTCATCCACATCGCGGCAGGCCCAGGCCTGCACTTCACCGCGCCAAGGCACGATCAGACTGCCTTGGTGGGACTGGGCATTCACGCTGATGGCCGACGGCGTCACGGCCGTGATGATGTTCAGCGTGGCGTCGTTGCGGTCGGGTTGGAGTTTCACGGCTGGGCTGGATCCAAAGGAGGTACAGGTGCCGTCGACGCGGCGGTTTGGTGCATGGCCTGTGGTTAAATTATAGGTTTTGCACTGCAGCAAGCGTGTGCAGCCAGCCATAGTCCGCGGCCCGCCAGAGGATTGCCGGAGGGCCTGCTCCCAGGGAGTCTCGTCGTGAAACCCGTCGCCAAATCGGCCAAGCTGGCCAATGTCTGCTACGACATCCGTGGGCCGGTGCTCGAAAAGGCCCGGCAGATGGAGGAAGAGGGGCACAAGATCATCAAGCTGAACATCGGCAATCTGGCGGTGTTCGGCCTGGAGCCGCCGGACGAGATCGTGCAGGACATGATCCGCAATCTGCCTCACACGGCAGGCTACACCGACTCCAAGGGCCTCTTTGCACCGCGCAAGGCCGTGGTGCACTACACGCAGGAAAAGAACATCCGCGGCGTCACGGTCGATGATGTCTATCTCGGCAACGGTGCCTCCGAGCTGATTGCCATGAGCATGAATGCCTTGCTCAACGACGGCGACGAGGTGCTCATTCCGGCGCCCGACTACCCACTCTACACCGCCGTGGTGGCCTTGTCTGGCGGCACACCGGTGCACTACCTGTGCGACGAGCAGTCGGACTGGATGCCCGACATCGCCGACATCAAGGCCAAGATCACGCCGCGCACCAAGGCCCTGGTGGTCATCAACCCGAACAATCCCACCGGTGCGCTGTACCCGGAGTCGGTGCTGCTGGAGTTGCTGGAGGTGGCCCGTCAGCACCAGCTCATCGTGTTCGCCGACGAGATCTACGACAAGACCCTCTACGACGGCAACACCCACACCAGCATCGCCTCGCTGGCTGACGACGTGCTGTGCGTGACCTTCAACGGCCTGTCGAAGAACTACCGCTCGTGTGGCTACCGAGCGGGCTGGATGGTGGTGTCGGGCGAGAAGAAGCACGCGCGCGACTACATCGAGGGCCTGAACATGCTGGCGTCGATGCGCCTGTGTGCGAACACGCCGGGCCAATTGGCGATCCAGACAGCCTTGGGCGGCTACCAGAGCATCAAGGACCTGGTCGCCCCCGGCGGGCGGCTGTGCCGCCAGCGCGACCTGGCGCACAAGCTGCTCACCGAAATCCCCGGTGTCACCTGCGTGAAGCCCAAGGCGGCGCTGTACATGTTCCCGCGCCTGGACCCCAAGCTCTACCCGATTGCCGATGACCAGCAGTTCGCCTACGAGTTGCTGGCCGAGGAGAAGGTGCTGATCGTGCAGGGCACGGGCTTCAACTGGCCGCATCCCGATCACTTCCGCCTGGTCTTCCTGCCCAACTCGGACGACCTGGCCGAGGCCATCGGCCGCATCGCGCGTTTCCTCGATCACTACCGCAAGCGTCACTCTCAGGGATGAACCCCATGAACTCCATCCAGAATCCGCTGCGCCTGGGCCTGTTGGGCGCCGGCGTCGTTGCCTCGGGCGTTGTCAAGGTGCTCGAGCGCAACCAGGCCGAGATTCGCCGCCGCGCCGGGCGGGGCATCGAAGTCGCCCGCGTGGGCGCACGCAACCTGGCCAAGGCCCGGGCCGCGCTCGGCGACGGGCTGGCGCTCACCGACGATCTCGATGCGGTGGTGACCGACCCGAAGGTCGACATCGTCGTCGAGCTGATCGGGGGCACCACCCGGGCCCGTGAACTGGTGCTCAAGGCCATCGCCTCGGGCAAGCACGTGGTCACGGCCAACAAGGCCCTGCTGGCCGTGCACGGCACCGAGATCTTCGCGGCAGCCAGCGAAAAGGGCGTGATGGTGGCCTTCGAGGCGGCGGTGGCCGGTGGCATTCCCATCATCAAGGCCCTGCGAGAAGGCCTCACGGCCAACCGCATCCAGTGGATCGCCGGCATCATCAACGGCACGACGAACTTCATCCTCAGCGAGATGCGCGCCAAGGGCCTGGACTTCGGCACGGTGCTGAAGGAGGCGCAGCGCCTGGGCTACGCCGAGGCCGACCCGACCTTCGACATCGAAGGCGTGGACGCGGCCCACAAGGCCACGATCATGAGTGCGATCGCCTTCGGCATCCCGATGCAGTTCGACAAGGCCTATGTGGAAGGCATCACCAAGCTGCAGGCGGCCGACATCAATTACGCGGAGCAGCTGGGCTACCGCATCAAGTTGCTCGGCGTGACCAAGCGCCGCGACGATCTGGCCGGCGGCGGCATCGAGCTGCGCGTGCACCCGACCCTCGTGCCGGCCAAGCGGCTCATCGCCAACGTGGAAGGTGCGATGAACGCGGTGGTGGTGAATGGCGACGCCGTGGGCTCCACGCTCTACTACGGCAAGGGCGCCGGCTCCGAGCCCACGGCCTCGGCCGTGGTGGCCGACCTCGTGGACGTGACGCGCCTGCACACGGCCGACCCCGACCATCGCGTGCCGCACCTGGCCTTCCAGCCCGATGCGCTCGACAACGCCCCCGTGCTGGCCATCGAAGACGTCGTCACGTCGTTCTACCTGCGCCTGCGGGTGGCGGACCAGACCGGTGTGCTGGCGCGCATCACCGGCATCCTGGCGGAGCACGACATCTCCATCGATGCGGTGCTGCAGCGCGAAGCAGGGGACGACGAGACCCAGACCGACCTCATCATCCTCACGCACGAGACCCGCGAAGGTCGCATGAACGAAGCCCTGTCGAAGATGCAGGCCCTGCCCACCGTGCTGGCGCCCATCGTGCGCATCCGCAAGGAAGAACTGAACTGAGGCCATGAAGTACATCAGCACCCGTGGCGACCGCACCGAGCGCGGCTTCTCCGAGATCCTGCTCGAAGGCCTGGCGCCCGATGGCGGGCTGTACCTGCCCGTGGCCTATCCGAAGGTGGATGCCGCCACGCTGCAGCGCTGGCGTGGCCTGAGCTACGCCGGGCTGGCCTTCGAGATCCTGTCGCTCTATATCCACGACATTCCGGCCGACGACCTGCGCGCGCTGGTGTCACGCACCTACACGAAGGACGTGTTCGGCACCGAGGCCATCACACCGCTCAAGCCGCTCGGCGAGGGCTTCCACCTGGAGGCCCTGTCCAACGGGCCGACGCTGGCCTTCAAGGACATGGCGATGCAGTTGCTGGGCCAGCTCTTCGAGTACGAGCTGGGTCGCCGCGGCGAGGAACTCAACATCCTCGGGGCCACGTCGGGCGACACCGGCAGTGCGGCCGAGTACGCGATGCGCGGCAAGAAGGGCGTGCGGGTGTTCATGCTCTCGCCCAACGGCCGCATGAGCCCCTTCCAGCAGGCCCAGATGTTCAGCCTGCCCGATGCCAACATCCACAACCTGGCCATCGACGGCGTGTTCGATGACTGCCAGGACATCGTCAAGGCGGTGTCGAACGACCTCGAGTTCAAGCGTCGCCACAAGATCGGCACGGTGAATTCCATCAACTGGGCGCGTCTGCTGGCCCAGGTGGTGTACTACTTCGCCGGCTACTTCCAGGCGACGCGCAGCAACGAAGAGAAGGTGAGCTTCTGCGTGCCGTCGGGCAACTTCGGCAACATCTGCGCCGGGCATGTGGCACGCCAGATGGGCCTGCCCATTCACCGCCTGGTGCTGGCCACCAACGAGAACGACGTGCTGGACGAGTTCTTCCGCACCGGCACCTATCGCGTGCGCAAGGGCACCGAGACGCATGAGACCTCCAGCCCCTCGATGGACATCTCCAAGGCGTCCAACTTCGAACGCTTCGTCTTCGACCTGCTGGGCCGGGATGCCGCGCGCACGCGCCAGCTCTTCCGCGAGGAGGTGGAGCAGCGCGGCGCCTTCACCTTGTCGCCGGCCGAGTTCGCGAAGGTGGCCGGCTACGGCTTCGTCTCGGGCAAGAGCACCCATGCCGACCGCCTCGCGACCATCCGCGACGTGTTCGAGCGTTTCGGCGTGATGATCGACACGCACACCGCTGATGGCGTCAAGGTGGCACGCGAACATCTGGACGAGGGGATTCCGATGATCGTGCTGGAAACCGCCCTGCCGGCCAAGTTCGCCGAGACCATCCGCGAGGCCCTGGGCCGCGAGCCCGAGCGGCCGGCAGCCTTGATGGGCATCGAGAACCTCCCCAAGCGCTTCAAGGTCATGGGGGTGGATGCTGACGCGGTGAAGCGTTACATCGCCGAAAATTGCCATTGACACGTGCCCGCGGCGAGGCACGCAGGACAAGTGCATGAAGGTCGTGGGTTTCTGCGGGTATTCCGGGTCGGGCAAGACCACCCTGGTGGAGCAGGTGATCGGCGGCCTGAAGCTGGCCGGCCAGCGCGTCTCGGTGGTGAAGCATGCCCACCATGCCTTCGACATTGACCACCCGGGCAAGGACTCCTGGCGTCATCGGCAGGCGGGCGCTTTCGAGGTGGTGGTGGCCTCTGATCGCCGCCTGGCGAAGATTCGCGAGTTCGAGGCGCCTTGCGAGCCCACGGTGCACCAGTTGATCGCGGAACTCTACGACTGTGACTGGGTGCTGGTCGAGGGGTTCAAGCATGCCGATCTGCTCAAGATCGAGGTGTGGCGCGCATCGCTGGGTCACCGGGCTCAGTATGTCGACGACCCCTTCGTGACGGCGATCGCGACCGACAGCCCCGGCGAATTGCCCCATCCCACCTTGCGTCCGGTGCTGGATCTGAATGACGCCGCGAGCGTGGTGGAGCACCTGCTGCACAATCAGGACCGCTATGAGTACCGCTCCCCGTTCTCCGATGCTCAGCCTGGAGGAGGCGCTGGCGAAGCTGCTGGCAGCAGCTTCGCCGATCTCCGGGACTGAGGATCTCCCGACGGCCCAGGCCCTGGGCCGCGTGCTGGCGCGCGATCTGATTTCGCCGCTGGATGTCCCACCGCTGGCCAACACCTCGATGGACGGCTATGCCGTGCGTGCCGCCGACGTGCCCGCGGCAGGCTCGGTGCTGCCCGTGAGCCAGCGCATCGCCGCCGGCCAGGTCGGGGCCGTGCTGCAGCCGGGCACCGCCGCGCGCATCTTCACCGGGGCGCCGCTGCCCGCAGGCGCCGATGCCGTGGTGATGCAGGAGCAGTGCGAGGCGGTGGATGGCGGAGTCAAGATCCAGGCCGTGCCCATGCCCGGCCAATGGGTGCGTCAGCGGGGCGAGGACCTGCGCGAGGGCGCCGTGGTGCTTGCACGCGGTCGCCGCCTCACACCGCAGGCGCTGGGCCTGGCGGCTACGGCGGGTGCTGCGAGCCTGGCCGTGATGCGTCGCCCGCGGGTGGCCTTGATGTCCACGGGTGACGAATTGGTGATGCCCGGCGAGCCGCTGCGCCCTGGCGCCATCTACAACGCCAATCGCGATACCTTGAAAGGCCTGCTGACCCAGTTCGGCTGCGAGTGCACCGACCTGGGCATCGTGCCCGACCGGCTGGAGGCCACGCGTGCGGCGCTGCGTGAGGCCGCGCGCGGGCACGATCTCATCCTCAGTTCCGGGGGGGTCTCGGTGGGCGAGGAAGACCACATCCGGCCGGCGGTGAGCGCCGAGGGGCAGCTCGATCTCTGGCAGATCGCGATCAAGCCCGGGAAGCCGCTGGCTTTTGGCCACGTGCGACGGGACGGGGGCGGGGAGGCCGCCTTCATCGGACTGCCGGGCAATCCGGTGTCGAGCTTCATCACTTTCCTGCTGCTGGTGCGGCCCTTCCTGCTGGCGTTGCAGGGGGCTGACCCCGCCGCGCCGCAGGGCGTGTGGCTGGAGGCCGGCTTCGATTGGCCCAAGCCCGACCGCCGGCGCGAGTTCCTGCGGGTGCGGTGCGGGGAGGACGGTCGCCTGGCCTTGTTCCCCAATCAGAGTTCCGGCGTCTTGACCTCGGCTGTCTGGGCCGATGGCGTTGCCGACGTGCCCCCGGGGCATCCGATCGTCCGGGGCGAGCGGGTGCGTTTCGTGTCTTTTGCCGAGTGGATGCAATGAAGGTCACCGTGAAGTACTTCGCCTCGATCCGCGAGGCCCTGGGTCCGCACGAGAGCATCGAGGTGCCCGAGGGCAGCACGGTGGCCAGCCTGCGGGCGTTGCTGCAGGCGCGCTCCGGCGCCCACGCCGAAGTGCTGGCGCCGGGTCGTGCGCTGCGAGCGGCACTGGACCAGGCCCTGTGCGACGAGTCCGCAGCCTTGCGCGAGGGCGCCGAGGTGGCCTTCTTCCCGCCCGTGACCGGAGGCTGACCATGGCCGAGCCGCGTGTGCGCATCCAGACCGAGGACTTCGACCTCAGCGCCGAGGTGGCGGCCCTGCGCGCCGGCGATGCGGGCGTGGGAGCGGTGGCGGTGTTCGTCGGTACGGTGCGCGATCGCAATGACGGTCAGGGCGTGAGCCGCATGGAGCTGGAGCACTACCCGGGCATGACCGAACGCTCCATCGAGGCCATGATCGACGAGGCGCACCGTCGCTTCGACATCCGCGCCGCACGCGTGATCCATCGCGTGGGCCCGCTGCTGCCGCAGGACCAGATCGTCTATGTGGGCGTGAGTTCGGCCCACCGCGGTGAGGCCTTCCAGGCCTGCGAGTTCCTGATGGACTACCTCAAGACCCAGGCGCCGTTCTGGAAAAAGGAAACCACGCCGGAAGGGGCGCGTTGGGTGGACGCCCGCGTGAGCGACGACGAGGCCCTGAAGCGCTGGGGCATCGAGACCCGCAACGTGGTCCAGACTCGATGAGTGCTGCGCTGACCGCCACCGCCACCGCCACCGGCGCCTTGGCCGTGGGGGCGGGAGCTGCCGCCGGTGGGGTGGCGCGGTGGCTGCTGAGCGTCTGGCTCAACCCGGCCTGGGGAGGGTTCCCGCTGGGCACCTTGCTGGCCAATGCCCTGGGCGGGCTGCTGATCGGGGTTGCGATGGCCTGGTTCGCCCGCAGTCCGGACGAGGTGCTGCGGCTGCTGCTGGTCACGGGCTTTCTGGGCGGCTTCACCACCTTCTCGGCCTTCTCCCTGGAGTCGCTGCACCTGCTCCAGAAGGACCAATGGGGCATGATGCTCCTGCACACCCTGGCGCACGTGCTGGGGGCCCTGGCCTGCTGTGCGTTGGGTTGGCGGCTGATGCGCACCTGGCTCGCTTGAGCGGCCGGGCTTGATCCCGGTCAAACCGGTCCGGGGCTGCAGCCTGTTCGGGCCATCGGGGCTTGGGCACACTTGAAACGGGCCTGTTGCCCCCCAATTCGACGTCAATTGGAGGTTTTCATGCGACTCGACAAGCTCACGACCAAGTTCCAGGAGGCGCTGGGCGATGCCCAGAGCCTGGCGCTGGCCCACGACAACCAATACATCGAGCCGGCGCACATCCTGCTGGCCATGCTGCAGCAGGACGAGGGGCCCAAGGCCCTGCTGGCGCGCGCCGGGGTGAACACCGCCGGCCTGCACAAGGCCGTGGAGGCCGCCATCAAGCGCCTGCCCCAGGTGCAGGGTGCGGAGCAGGTGCAGGCCGGGCGCGAGACCATCAGCCTGCTGCAGGCGGCCGAGAAGGAAGCCCTCAAGCGAGGCGACCAGTACGTGGCCAGCGAGATGTTCCTGCTGGCCCTGACCGACACCAAGGCCGAGATCGGCCAGCTCTCACGCGAGTTCGGCCTCACGCGCAAGTCGCTGGAGGCGGCCGTGGAGGCCGTGCGTGGTGGCCAGCCGGTGGACAACGCCGAGGCCGAGGGCCAGCGCGAAGCGCTGAAGAAGTACACGCTGGATCTCACCGAGCGCGCCCGCCAGGGCAAGCTCGACCCGGTGATCGGCCGGGACGATGAGATCCGCCGCGCCATCCAGGTGCTGCAGCGGCGCTCGAAGAACAACCCGGTGCTCATCGGCGAGCCCGGCGTGGGCAAGACGGCCATCGTCGAAGGCCTGGCCCAGCGCATCGTGGCCGGCGAAGTGCCCGAAACACTCAAGAACAAGCGCGTGCTGGTGCTGGACATGGCCGGCCTCCTGGCCGGGGCCAAGTACCGCGGCGAGTTCGAGGAACGCCTGAAGTCGGTGCTCAAGGAAGTGGCCCATGACGAAGGGCGCATCATCCTCTTCATCGACGAGATCCATACCATGGTGGGCGCCGGCAAGGCCGAGGGCGCCATCGACGCGGGCAACATGCTCAAGCCGGCGCTGGCGCGCGGCGAGCTGCACTGCATCGGCGCCACCACGCTGGACGAATACCGCAAGTACCTCGAGAAGGACGCCGCGCTGGAGCGCCGCTTCCAGAAGATCCTCGTGGACGAGCCCACCGTGGAGGCGACCATTGCCATCCTGCGGGGCCTGCAGGAAAAGTACGAGGTCCACCATGGCGTGGAGATCACCGACCCGGCCATCGTGGCCGCGGCCGAGTTGAGCCACCGCTACATCACCGACCGCTTCCTGCCCGACAAGGCCATCGACCTGATCGACGAGGCGGCGGCCAAGATCAAGATCGAGATCGACTCCAAACCCGAGGCGATGGACAAGCTCGACCGCCGGCTGATCCAGCTGAAGATCGAGCGCGAGGCCGTGCGCAAGGAAAAGGACGAGGCCTCGATCAAGCGCCTGGGCCTGCTGGAAGAAGAGATCGCCAAGCTCGAGCGCGAGTACGCCGACCTCGAAGAGATCTGGAAGGCCGAGAAGGCCACCGCCCAGGGCTCGGCCCAGGTGAAGGAAGAGATCGACAGGATCAAATTCCAGATCGAGGAGTTCACCCGCAAGGGCGATTTCAACAAGGTGGCCGAGCTGCAG